>Ga0302250_1000311_pt1 | contig 53597 bp, 61 predicted proteins | sample AAG_RA_Asp_MG_FD_193536 | JGI IMG/M metagenome (GOLD analysis project Ga0302250, IMG submission 193536) | Enriched activated sludge microbial communities from anaerobic digester in WTTP, New Holstein, Wisconsin, United States - AAG_RA_Asp | ecosystem: Engineered > Bioreactor > Anaerobic >...
CTTCGATCAAATCACCTAATTTTGCAGATTTTATAAAATCCGCTTCAAGATGACGCACCACAAAATGTCCACCATTCACGGCAGGACTTCTACCATTTTCGTAAAAAATATCGCTTCGTGCGCGTTCGCAAAATTTTAGATAATTGGCATGGTAAACCACACCACCCGCGTCGGTATCATCATAATAAACTCGTGTTTTCATCTCAAAGCCCCTGTTTTAGGTATTTAATCAATCATCATTTTCAAACTTGACCATAAACTTGTCTATTATTTTCATTTTCTCTAATCTTACAGTATCTTCTTCTTTTATGAATTTTGTGTAAATTTTAAGTGTAATAGACACATCTTTATGACCTAAAGTTTTACTTACATACACAATATCTGCTCCATTGGATATCAATTGTGACGCAAAAGTATGCCTAAGATTGTACATTACTCTAACTTTTACACCACTTTTTAAAAGTAAATTTTTAAAATTAACACCAATAACATCGTGATTATAAAATGGTCTTTTTGAAGGATTTATAAAAATATACTCTTGCCAACCGGTTAACTCTTTTTGTTTTAAAAAGGCTTGTTCATTAGCAGGGAAAAGATCTATGCTACGCTTGCCTGCATTAGTTTTGACAGGACCATCAATAGCTACTTCGTTTTTTCTTGGCGAACGAAGTCTTGTTTTTGTAACGCTGATAATCTTACGATTGAAATCAATATCCGACCATTTAAGAGCAATAATCTCTCCAGGTCGCATACCTGTTGAAAGCATAATTTTAATAAAATTAGCCATGTAACCTGTAGCGTGACTCATGATAGTGTTGATTTCATCCTGAGTAAAAGGATCTTGTGACTCTTCTTGTTCTAACAATGCCTTTTGCTGCATCTTTGGAGCATTCACTTTTACAAGTGGATTTTTAACAATAATATCATTTTTATATGCTTTTTCAAGAATTGAATAAAGTATGGAACGATATCGTTGTACTGTTAAATATTTATATTTTAACAGTAATTTATTTTGCCATTTTTCAAATTGCATAGGGGTAAGTGTATTTATCAATTTATACCCAAAATAAGGAGAAATATGTTTATTATAATTTAAGATATTTTTATGAAGTGTATGTGCCCTAATTTGTGTTTTTTGTAATTCAAAATACTCACTTGCAAAATCATCCAATGTCCATTCTTTAGCTACATCAATTTGTGGTGCTTCTTTGCCCAAACCTAAAACAATATCTGGGATTATTGTTTTTTTCAATACTTTAAGATTCTCGTCTGTTACTTTTAGCCTAGTGCTACCGCGACTACGCCTACCATCTGGTAAATAAAAATCAAGGTACAAATATCCAAACTGATCTTTAATTGTGAATTTTATATCTGCATAAATATATTTAATAGATTTAAATTTAGCCATGTTTTTGTTTCAAAAATTTAGCTACAAGTGGGTTGATACAATGATCAACTTTATTGACAATAAATTTTTTAGAACTATTTTGTTGTTTGAATTCTATAATCTTGTAAGGTATAAATTCATTTTTCTTATTTTTAATGAAATGAATTCCTTCAATCGAAACTCCATTTTTAATGTATGTACATAGAGTCTTTTGTGATATTCCAAGAAACTTCGCAACTTGTTTTTGTGTAGTAAGTGAATCTAAACTTAGTGCAAAAAGTTCTCGATATAAAATAAGTTCATTTTTTATATCTTTGAGTGTATTTTCTAATTCTTTAAACATTATAATTATTACCTTCATATTTATTAGAATACGAGAATCCATGGTCTAACCAAAATGTCCTAGCAGCACTAGCTAATATATTAGCAATATCAAAATAATTATTGTTTTTTACAGCTTCAAGAAGCTTAACATCACGACCATTTTTACGTCGTTTTTTTATATCTTGCAACGCTAAAAAAATAATTTTCTGAATTGCAAAGAGACAAATTTCACGATCGATTTGATTTGAATATTTTGGGAAAGGCATAAATCTTTTTCCTAATGAAACTATAGATACCCACTTAGATAACTCTTGATAATTAGTTATAAATAAAAGTACTTTTAATATTTCTAATCTATCATTTGTTGTATCTTTCTCAATAATAGTTTCTTTTGTGTTATAATTCAAATAGTTATTATACATTAAATAATCCAAGTTATTAAAATTAACAATTGTTTTGTTTTAAACACTTTATAGAAACAATTATTAATTATCAAAGGGGGGCATTAGTGGAAACTATTATTTTTCGTGTTGAGAATGTACGTAGTGATTTAAAATTATCAAAAAAAGATTTTTGTAAAATTATTGAAGTTAGTGAACCTGCCTATCAGAACTATTTACAAAAAAAAAGAGATTTACCTCTATCTATTATTTATAATCTTTCTTCGAAGCTTCATATCTCGGCAAATTGGTTAATTAATAATATAGAACCTATATTTTTAATGAATAATATTAACAAATTATCATTTGAACAACATGAAGTCATTTTAGAATCTTTATCAAAAAGCGAAATTGCGGAATCTCTTTATTTCACATATATTGAAAAAAACATCTTACCTGTGTTTCGAGATTTGGGGGATGAAAAACCATTATGGCGTAAAATAATAAATGGTCACAGAGACCGTATAGGTGCTATTTTTTATCTTTTACGTTCTTTGCAAAATATCAATAATAATGAAAATATAACTTATGAGAATGCTCGAAATTTATTACTCAATGCAATAAACGAACACATTGTTACTTTATATGACCACTTTAAATTTGTCTATTTATCAAAAGATGAAGTCATAAATGCAATAGAAAAAATAGATGACATGGGATGTTACATAATTCTTAAAAATTCTAAAATGATTTTTGAAGCATTATCTCCTTTTTTAAAATCAATTCACTTAAATGATCTTAATACAAAAAACTAGAATTAACTAGCAAAAACTTTTCACAGAGCATTACCTTAAGTAATGCTCTGTGATACTCGCCCTCTCATGCTTCATCTCCCAACTCACTTGCTGTAGTGCTTGATCATAAGTCAACCCGCCAATTATTTGAATCTTTGAAAAACGTTCTCTTGCAAAATTCCATCTTAAGCCATGACTGCCTTGATATTCCTGGTTGATGATTTGTGCAGCTTTTTTAAGAGCGGTCCTGTATTTGTTAATATCAATATGAAAAACATCATGTTTCAATAAGTGAGCTTTTAGCTGTTTGTAGGTATCGACATGAACAAGTAAGATTCCCGGCTTTCCACCTTTTTCAATGTCAAATACTCGACCTTTTTGCATAGCTTCTAAGCTATCATATTCAATCCCTTGGAGTTGTTCTACTTTGCTATTGATATCATCTATTCTTATGTAGTCAATACTGTCACTCAGCCGATTATCGTGTAGCTTTTGTGTTTTGATACTAAGGTAATGATCAATACGCTCAATTCCTTCGAGTCTAGCACCACTTTCATACTGAATCTTTGCAGCAAGTTTGAAGCTAGGATCAGTAATTGCATCTATTAGAGCCTTCGGATCATCATAGGCTCTACGAAATGTTGGTTCATCACTGGTTTCTGCTACCAGTAGATTTTTACGTGCTTCATTAAGGATTTCATGACGGACTGAAAAATCATATTCCCTATCTATGTTTAAGTTGTAGCGTGAACTCTCAAGAGAGTATTTTGCATTTAGCTTCCGCAAGGCAATTTCTAGCTTATGCAAAGCACTTGAGATGAGTTCTAAGCGCTGTTCGCTAATCTGTTGGTACACTTTATAATACATATAGTGCACGATATGCTTCTCATTCAATTCCTGTAGATCTTTAAGTGCAAAATTTTCTTTGACATATATTCCCAGTTCATTCCAGACTTCACGATACGTTTCAAGTGTTTTTGCATTGGCAATGAAGCCAGATCTTTTTTGTTCAGACTTTGACATACCAGGCTTAAAGAGAACTTTCGCAAGTTCTCCTGTTTGATAATGTATGGACCCTCTCATGATAATGTCTTTGGTGTAAAGCTCTTACCACTATAGTTGCATTTAACATCACCTTCCATATACTCCTCTTTGATTTCACCTTTATACAGATAGTTATTCAAAACTCGTACAATGAGGCAACATTCAATTTTAGAAAAGCTTTGCACTAAGATAAAGCTATTTGTTTTTCTATCATACACTTTTATTTGAAGATCAGGCTCTTTCGATTTACCGTAGAATAGATTGACCCCATATCCATATTTTTTATTGAAAATGAAATGCTCTTGCTCTTTACGTAAACGATTGTGCACAAATGCCATGATAATTTCATGAAAATGGTGGATGAAAATTCCCGTTACAAGGCGTGTTTGCCCCCAAGAAATAGACTCAAGAATAAAATGATCTCGAGATTTTACAAGCAATTGAGCCTTTAGAATTTTCCCAGAATCACTAATCGATATTGGAACAACTCTATTTTCTGAAATTTCAATTTTTTTTGCTTCCAGATATAACTCGTGTATAAGAGGAATCATAACGGTATCCATACTTCACTCCTTTTTGGATAAATAAAATTTGGTATAAAACATAATGCTTTATATATACTATTCGTTTTGAAATGGTCCAATTTCATAAAATGCTATTTTCTTTCGAAGAAAAGGCTTTAATATCTTCAATCGTTTGTTTTATTTTTGGGTAAATTTTGCAGATATACGTCTTATCAATTTTTAATTTCTTAAATTTTGCAAGATATGTGCAGATCTGAGAATAGCTTTGTCCCTTTTCCTCTTTTAGCTGATAAATCAGTGGAGCATATTGATCAAGTAGTTTGGCGCGTTTTTTGGGAATTCTTTTTTTGGATGTATCGAACATTTTAAGTTGCAGTTTGGTTTTTTCATTCAGGCTATAAAGTTCCTTAGAATGCTTTTTAGCTGAACCCATTGTCAAAGTATCATGATAGTTTTGAAGAACGAAAAGTAATGCTTGATGATAAAGTATGGATCGATTAAGACCTTCAGTATTTCTACTTTTCAAAGTGTAAAAACGTTGAAATGTTTTTTCAATGACTTCTTGCTGGAGAGGTTCTGGCATTCTGGCATAAAAATGCAACAATTGCTTTGAAGAAAAGGGTTTCATAGCAGTATCCTTTTTTAATGTGAGATACTACTATTCGTTTTTGTTTTGAAATGAAATGAAAAACGTTGAAAAAAGTGTTGAATTTAACCGTTGAATTAGAAAATGAAATTCAACACACACTATTTTTAAGAAGCTCAATAGCATAGTACTTTTGGAAGTTTTAAAAGCTCTTTTTCTCTTCATACCAAAACGGGTAAAAAGGCAAGAGCATCTTTTTTTGGTGCTATACTTTCGTTATCTTCTAATTTAGAGATTCTTGTTATATAGCTACTAAGCTATGGGTTGTAATGCGCAGAGCATACGCCAACTCTTTTATGCACACGAGCTGCATATAAAACGCTAACCTTCGTTAAAAAAGGGGATAAGAAACTAACTTATCAAGCAAGATGCAATGCTATAAAAGTGCAGATTATATTCAACGAAATACTTGGTCGTTACAGCCAGAGAGTGTAACAAATTCTATCTATGAGAATTATCGCTTTTTATGATTTTCAAGCACTGATTCTATAATTTCATTCACTCTATCTTTAGTTGCTTGATGTAAAGTATTAGAATCACCTATTACCCATTTATCAATTTCAAGACGGTCAAATAGTAATTTGCCTTTTTTATGAAAATGAATCCCTTCAGTGAATTCTTCGTCACGTAGTTTGTAGATATGATCCGTTGAGTATCCTAAATATTTTCCAACTTCTTTCACATTCATCCAACGCTTTGATTCAAAATTAGACATATTTTTTTCAATCAATGTTAATTTTTCTAAGATTTCAGGCAATAACGCTAAGTGCTCGAATGCTATATTCATTTGACAATTCTTGAGTGAAGTAATAAAATTATAATTCAAATTACAAAAGACTACCTATGCGTCTTTTGCAACTCTATCAATACAGGAGAGTGCTTCCACACTTTCCTGTACACTAAGATAAGCTGCTAAATTCTTTTAAATATTTTTCCAAATTACATTCTTACTATTATAAGAACATGCCATAACTTTAATTTCACAACAGCCATCAATGGGTTTTTGAAGTTGGCATTTAGAAGTAAATTTTGACCAAAAAACTTTAAAACTGCAGCCATAAATAAATACTTTGCAACTCTCTTGAGTATTTTTAAACATACAATCCATAATAAATGTTACACCACAACAACAAAAAATAACATCTGAAGGTGCATCTTTATTTATTACATAACAATTCATAAATTTTGAATCACTAATACAAGCAACACGTGAATACAACTCTATTGCTCCACCTCTATCCTTAGCACTACAATTTTTAAAAATACAATGGCTCACATGACTTGTACCAGCAATAGCTCCACCGCTTCGTGCAGTACAATTAATAAATTTAGAATGGTGAATTGATCCTTGTTCTGAGCAAAAAATAGCGCCACCATCCTCTTTTGCATGACACCGAATAAAGAAACAATCATCTATTTTAAGATCATAGCGCCCCAGAGCACCACCTGAATCATCTGCTATACAGTCTATGAAAGAGCATCTTATAATATTGCTTTCCTTTCCGCAAATTGCTCCACAATCACCTTTAGAATGTGAATTAATAAAATTTGAATTTTTAATTGTGGATCGAATAGCATAAAGACTTCCACCACAATCCTCACTGTGACAATCCTCAAAAGTATAGTGATCTATTTTAGTATCAATGCAGATAAGAGCTCCTGCTATTTTTGTCTTAAGAATAGTGTGACGAGTTTCTTCATTATCATTATATTCCCAATCTTCCAAAGGGAATATTTCCCAAAAAATGGGTAATTTTTGAAAATGTTTTCGCGGGATACCAGAGCCTTTTTTAAAAATGCATTGAGAAATTTTAGATTCTTTGTTATAACTCATAATTGCAATAGCACCAAAAGTATCTTCTATTGGTTCAAAATTAACATTTGAGGCTTCAAATTTCCCTAAACAAATGATATGTGCATTACGTTCAATTTTTACAGTGCAATCTCTGATAATTAACTGCTCATCATAAGGAATGAAGATTGTATGTTCGATAAGAGTGTCTGTATAGATTTCCATGTAATACCTCAATTCTTAAATTAGAGTATTATAAAATCAAAAAACGACAACATCCTGTCTTATTTAAGAAAAATTTGGTTCTTTTGGTTGTTTATATTTTTTTAAATTCACTATTTTTCCAATTTTATCCATATCTAAATATTCTAAATCACCATTAACTATAATCATTGAATCAGTGCTAGTAAACGATGGGTATTTCATTGTGGTAAAAAGACTCATTGATGGCAAAAACAACTCTTCTTGATCATCAAATAACTTTATAGTAGGATAGTATAAAAACTGAGAGGCTAGTTTTTCATTGCAAAGCATTTTATCTACTGCAACATTATACATAGTAGATTCATCTTCATGAAAATGAAGCATAATCCCTTGATTCTCCCATTGTCTCAGTGATTCTAAAATACTGTTTAAATATCTTGATCTAAGTTCACGCATTGGCTTATCTATAGCGAATAAACCTATTTTGTTTTTCTGGGAAGAGTTTAATGAAAAAGGTAGCAAGATTTGGATGGTAGCATTTTCTAAAATATTTTTTTCGTCGTCTTTTTTGTTTTCACCTAGGCATGCAAGTGGAAAAATTGCAAGATTTTTAAAGAAACTTCTTCTTCGCATGTAAACTCCTTCATTTTAATATTAGAATTAATTCAAAAATAGAGATACTTCTTGCTTCATCCATTTCTCTATTTTGTGTTTGTTAGATAGAACTTTAGACTATAATGAGGACATATTAATGTCCATATTTAATTTTATACTTTCTTTTTCATCAAAAGGAGGGAAAATGTTTCAATTGGCAGATGGCCTAAAATTAGTGCGATGTTATGAAGAAGATAGATACAATAGTAATTTAGAACTAGAGCGAAAATTCTGTTATTCATTCCTCTACCAAGATTTGAATATTATTTTAGAATCGCATTTTAGTGTAGAAGCATATAGCAAATATTTGTACTTGCCGATTATAAATTTCGGCTACTCTATTGAGTTATCACAATGGAATAAAAAAGAGCTTCGCTATCAATACATACATAATCACAAAGAATACGATGGATTATCGACTAAAAAATATGTGAAATCCAAAAAAGTGAGAGCAATCCTCAAGCAATTTGTTTTTCATAGTGTAAAAAAGTACATGAGACGTTTTCAACCTCCAATTATCATTAGAGGTCCTCTAAATAATTACAAACAGACATCCGAACGATACCTATTTATCGATACAATGATACAACGTGAAGGTTACCACAAAGACATATATTTATACGATGACATCCCTGATATTAATACTAAAAAAACTAGTGATAGTCCAAACGATATATTTTGGATGTATACACATGATGATATTTCCAGACAAGAGGTTATTTTAAATTTCATAGTTCAAAAAGACACTATACTATTGGAAAAACAAGCGCTAGATTTGTTATCCAATAAACAAGATTTATTTGTTTTCTTTTTACAAAGAAATTTACACATGGGGTATAATCGAGCTGCAGAGCTTTATCAACATTTAGTTAAGCAGGGAAAAATTACCAAAGAAATTCTTTTGAATTTAGAAGAATAAGTTACTATTATTTCAAATAGCCTCTTATGTCAAATAGAGGCTATTTGAATAACCTTGGTCAATCCACTGATAAATTGACTTAGCATCCATTGGTGGAATTTCCATATTCTGAATCCCACTCATTTGTATCATTCTATTTTTATAGATTTCGACGGCATACAATAAATGTCCCTTTTTAAAAACACCATATACAATGGAGTACTGAGGAATTTTTTCCATATACGTAAGAAGGCAATTTTGAAGTATTTGTGCCCATAAACAAAGTTCATGCGAGTTGCAAGGAAGTCTAAACTCTAAATCTCCAATAACCATCTCTTGCATCACTGCATGTGCTTGATAATAATATGTTATTTTTTGAACATAATGATTTTGAATAAGAAACGTAAATATTCTAAGAAGATCATTCATTGAAGCTTTACATGTAATGAATTTCTCCTCTAATAGAAGTTGATATTGACAATAAAGTGATACAATATTTTTGTATATGTCGTGCATATTTTCTTGCGAATAAAAATCAAGTATTAAAGTAAAAAGTGCTTTTTTTGAAAGTCGATTTTTGAGAAAAAACCACAATTGGGTTATCTGTTCCTCTGAAGCCAAAGGAAGATCAATAAGTCTCTTTTTTTGCTCAAATGGTAATTTAATAAGAGGTATAAGATAGTTATGATCACTAAACATTGAAGTTAATAAAAAATCAACATAAGGAGAATACGAAGTATTAGAGTGTGTAAGAGTATTTAATGATGTATAAAAAGCTTTTTTGAGTGCCTTATTCCCCTTTTTTGGGCTAATACCAAGGATATGACATACTGCCTCATTAAAGGTCATCCCTTCAAAAGATGAGAGATATGGATAATCTCTAAAAAAATAAAAGTTTGTATCATGAAAATTTTGATTAACTGATAAAAATTGCATCATTGCTTTATGTTGATCATCAATAATGAGATTCACACTAACTCCTTTATTTTTAAATATCATAAAGTTTATAATAAAATTTGGACAAGATACTGTCTATTAATTGTTGATATAATTCAATAAAAGAAGATAAGGAGAATGCAAGATGAAGACTCAAGGTATATTTGATGATATTTTGAAACTGACCCAAATGACGTTTGATGAGATTAAAAATTCAAGACTATCAATTCGCAAAATACTTTATTATGATCTTTATCGTGCTCTACATGCTATGAATTGTGAGTTTCATGTCGTATTGGAGCATTATTTAGCATTAACATTTGAAGAAGAATTTTTAGTCCAAACAACGTCGTATAATTCAGCAGAAGAAAAATGGAGAGACGTGTTCAATAGTGATTTAACACGAGCTAATTCTAAAGTTCAATCCTATTTATTTCAATTGCAATATCTAAGTTACGATGATCAAGATGATAATTTAGAATTTCAGGTAATGCAAAAAGGACCTCTGGATGAGTATATTAATCATAAAAACTTTTATGGTGCTCTTCTAGCTCATTATTCTTGTGGATTGATACTAGAGAATTCCTGCACATTGCAAAAAACAGTTATTAACTTTCAAGAATTTAAAAATAATCCGATCGAGACTATTTTGATTGATCTTTCGACCTATGAAAAACGATTAGATGTAAAAAAAGAAGGGTTAGCTGTTTTGAAGCAATTGATCGTGATTGAAGAAGAAGTAAAAGCCTATTTAATTGCTAATGTTTCGATTAATGATCTTGTTTTAGAAGTGCAGGAACTGAGAGTAGCAAAGAGAAATATCTGAATAAAATATCTCTCTTGTATTGGTTGATTTTACTAAAAATTGAAAGAGGTATACCTATAAAATTTCTTCAAGTATTTCTAAATCTTTTTCAATAGATGTCAGAAGTAAGTCTTTATTCTGAAAGTTGATTTTTTTATTATAGTTAAACTGTATAATCCCATATAATAAATCGCGAGGATAGTCAAAATTATTGTTCTTTAATATTCTATCTTGTATTTTTTCTTGAATTTTCTTTAAATAGTTATTTTTTTCTGTTTCTTCCAATTTTTTCTTAGAAAATATTTGAATACAACATTCCTTCTTAGCTAAATTGGTCAATACTTTTATAGAAAAATAATCATAGTCTTTTTGTATGGCATGTGGTTGAGACTCAATTTTGTAAAAACCTTTTGGTATACAAATTTTAGCGAGTTCATTAATAAAATTCTGATTAGTATATTCTTGCAACGCATCAATTTCATTCAAAACATTTTTAATGGTTTCTTCATTAATTTGCCCCTTATTGTTTTCTAAAAATTCTTCAAAAGACATCACCTGACTCCTGTATTTCTTTGTAATTTTTTGTACAATCCATTTGTAGTTTTCAAAGGCTTGATTAAGATTTGTAATATTATGCACTTCATGTTGACATTTTATAATCCAAGATAGAATATCTTTTTCAAAAGAAATTGATTCATAATTGACCCCATTTGAACTATTAGGCTTTGCTTCTCCTCCCTTTAATGAAAGATAATAGATGATCACAGGTTGCTTATTGTCTAGATCTGCTTTCTTTTTTAGGTCAGATTCGTAATCAAAAAGTTGATTTGTACCATCTGCTGCATTAAGCTTCATCTCAATGCCTATGTAGTATTTTGTATTTTTAATCGTAAAGTCTATTCTTCTTGCTTCTTTTGTTTGTTCTTCTCGTTCAACAAGGATAGAAGCCATATCTCCAAAATCTGGAATTTTTAATACTTCTTTTATAAAGAGTTTTAAAAATAAATCTTTTTGATAATGAAATCCTTCTGGATCTAGCAAAGAATACAGGACTCTTGAGTGTAATCCAACTTCTGCATATTCATCCCTTACGACATTAAGAATGTTGTAATCATTGAGCCCTCTTTGTTTTTGTTGATCTTGAAGTTGTTTGAAGTCAAGAATCAAGTCGAAGAATAATTGATATTCGCTATCTAGCATAAATATTTTTATCTTTCTATTTAGTAATTTTGACATGATATGTCATGAGTATTTTTTGCTGTTTTTGTGCATACTCAATAGCTTTTTTAGTTTTAATCCCCTTATCATGTGTGAGCACAATAACTTGATCAGTTGCATCAATAGCATTATACGTTCTTTGAGGAGGTGTCTTCCCCTGTTGTGCTTTAGAAATAGTTATTTTTCTATGCGTAGATACTAAATACTTTTCTAAGAGCTTATAACCATTTGACGTACCAGAAATAATCTCTTCACAATTTATTTGATCCAAAATAGATGTCAAAAAATCCAAATCTACGAAATCATCTGGAACAATGATGGCAACTTTCATAAAACTCCTTTTTGATATGTACAATCAAGCAGTTATTGTACATAATTTTTAATTTATCTCTTTAACAATACTCATTTCTGTGGACAATTTTTTGTCTGTATTGATAGATATACTGATCAATAAAACATAAAAAGGTTAGTCAAAATGACATTAAGAAAATCATATAGGCAATGTCCACATTGTAAAGAAATAGCCTTTAGAAATGAGATGAATAGTGGTAATAGTCGATATGCACGATTTTGGACGGATTTATATTATGAAGGACCTATGATGATAAAGAATGAAAAATTGGTCATTTGTCCTTATTGTGAACAATTGATTTGGGATGTGGATTATAAAACTCAAGATGGTATTTCTAAAGAATTACCATATATCGTTAGCCCTAACTTAAGAGATCTCAGACGCGCCTTAAAAGTATTTCAACTTGATACTGACCAAGAAATATATATAAGAATGGAGTATTGGCAATTAAGTAATCATAAGCGAAGAGATTTTAGTAAAAAATACAGATCTCAAGATAAAGAAATTCGTAGGCTTTTAAAAAATCTTGAATGCCTTTCTAAATCATCGAGTAAATATCGAGATGGTGATATGAAAGTTACGGAAGAATCTCTTTTATCCTTAAATAAGGAGAAAAAAGAACGTGATATTTACTGGAAATATCAATTAACTGAAGATGAAAAAGACAATCTAATGAAGCTTTTATCTATTATCTCAAAGCATAATTCTACATCTGAAGTGCATAGATATTTAAGAGCTAAGATATCACGTGAGCTCTCTTTATTTGATCAATGTATCAGTATATGCAATGATGATTTTAGTGAAGCTAAAAATAATGTCCGATATATTCAAGAACTTGCACAGATGAAAAATTCTTTTGTGGAAGAAATAAAAGAATAGAAGGAACCAAATTTATAGATGCAATTTACTTTTGCTGAGCTATAAATTATTTTAATTTAGTAAAATATATCTGAATTGTACTTTTCTCTTGTAAGACAAATATATTTTTGACATATTTACACTCAAATATTTAAAAAAAGCCCATAAAGCGAAGAAACTTTATGAGCTGATTTTAGAAATATTAGATTAGATCTATAAAGGGTAATAAACAGTATAGTGATGATAAGTAAACCATCGTTAAACGTTTCATTTGCTCCTAACAGTAGCCTCTTCGTTGAGCAATCTTCTAAACTCTTCCATTGAACTATTTAGGATAATTTGGCGTTGTAAATCATCTTCATGATAAGCTTTATAGCTAAATTCTGGATGTATCTCTTGATACATCTTTCTGGCAATCTCTTTTGCTAAAAGATGATTGAGTACTGCTTCATGGCATTTATTGATAGGTCTTAGTATAAAAACATACATCATAAAGATATTGATGAGTGCAATCATTGGTAGTATATATTCATCCATGGTTACTCACTTTTTAGATGTTTTCGTTCATTATAGATTTTAGCCCTCAAGTCATCGAAATGCTTTTGTGGATCGGATGCTTTTATTTCTTGTGTATGAATACGCTCCTCAATAATCTTAGCAATCTCTTGATCTTCTAAATGCTCTTCAATCATTTTGAGTCTGTAAAATTCATTGATGGGTAAAAGAACCACGTGAGGCTCTTTGTTTTCATACAGAAGTCCAAAGGAGCCTTGTTTGATTTTTTCAATAAGTGTTTTAAGACGAAGCATGAAGTTCTCTTCTTCATCATGCAACACAACATATGTCTCTCCTAAAAATTCAATACTTTCAAACGCTTGTTCATGAGCTGTTTCATTCTTTGTGGAGAGCCTATATGTCCAAAGTGCTAACAATGTGGCAAGGAGTGCCATTATCCATCCACCATTTGATTCACTATACATGTCTATTCCTTTTATGTTGTATGTATTTTCTATGCTTCATCTGTCTTGTATACAGACATAATGCTTTATGCATAAGGGTGCATCGACTAAGACTTAAAGATCGTGCTTCTTTGGTAATAGCCTTTTTCTCTTTTAAAGAGAGAGTTATGCAAAGACGTTTCATATCTGAATCACCTTATGCTGAAAAGAGCCAACGATAGCTTTTTAAAATACTCTGGATTACCCACATCTGTTTGTATTTTTGATTGGCCATGATGTAATCAAGAATCAACCATGAAAAGGTTATGATAAAGAGGATAAGGCTTATGCGCAAAGAAGGAGCAACATAGCTATATAGAAGATAAATACCACAACCATACAGACCAGCAAGTGCACTACCAAAGAAGTATTTCACTATTTTGACATTCCATACTTTAGCACCTATGGAGATTCCTAATAAAAATGCAGGCAGAAGAATAAAGCCTGCAAGACATAATGCAATAAGAAAGGCAATACCACTGCCTACCTCTTGACTACTCATACACCATCTAGGACTAAAATCATCATCATTGTAAGACATTGTTGTTCTCCTTTTTTATACGATTCATGATTAGAAATAAAGAATGATCGTGTTTCACTGTTTATCCTTGTATATGCAATAGAGGGTAATAGCCAGTTCTGCTATCACCTCTTTGGATACACCAAGCTCACTGCTTAACTCTTCTAAAAGCGCTTTAGCTCTTGGATTGAGTGTACTTTCATCCAACGTACTGTGTTTACCTTTAGAAGCATTGTGGGTGATTGCTTTTTCCATACTCTCCATGACATCAAGAGAAGTCTTCTTCTCTTTGGTTGATGATTGTTGGTGCCTTTTAGTTTGTTTCTTCTTTTTATTCAAAGAAGCAGTGATAATCTCTTTAGACATGATGACTCCTTTGAAGTACATAAGCACGCAGTGCTTTAAAGAGTGTTACTCGCATCTTTTCTCTTAGGTGTTTACGATACAAAGATGAGCGCAGACTTTGTGTTTTAAGGATATAAACCTGTATCATGATCCACTCCTAAAACCAGCGATGAAGCCATGCTCTAAAAAAAGCATACGCACTTACATATTCAAAGAGCACACTAAGTGATGCAAACACTAAAAAGAGATATAACATCCTAAGAGCATTACTATCCATACCAGGACTATAGAGAAGATAGGCTCCTAATACTAAACAAAGTGAATAAGCGTATTTCATAATCTTCTTCTCCTATCCCATGAGTGCTTGGTAGAGTTCAATAATAAGAAGTAAAAGCGCCATACCTAAGGTAAAGACCTGAAACAGTATGGAGAATCTAAAGCTTCTTCTTGGATAGATCAAAGGCAATGCCAAGAGTAAGACCATCATTAGAAGTGCAATAAACAGTGTTGGATAATGACTATTACTCATTGGGAATCCTTTGAAGATTCAAGATCACCTTGAATGTTGTTTGATGAAGAGCTGTTATTCTTTTTAGCTTTATCACAAGCAGTGCTTGTTTTAGAACAATAGGTATGTAGTTTTTCTCTAAGGTAAGCTAATAGCTTTTCAATAAGTTTCAAAAAGACAGTGATACTAAGAAAGATCAGGGTTAGCATGATAAAAACAGTAAAACTAAGTTCCATGGTTTCAAACATAGAACGACTAGAAGAGGTATTCGTATCTTCTTTGAGAATGGTTTGATTCATAGAGGTATTCATCTCTTGTTTGTTTTCTTTTAAGAGTAAGTAATTGGCTGACATGGCTATAACACTCCTTTTTTTAGGCATAGCTCTACTAGGGCTTATTTTTCCTCTTTTAAAAAAGAGGCACATAATCTAAAAATGGTTATCTAGGGAATCAGATAATGTGAAAGTGCAATGCTATTAGCTCCAATGCATAACAACATTCATAAGCTCTAGACTTGTAAGAGTTAGGGCAAAAAAGTGTTCTCTATAAATGAGTTTTTGTTCAATGTTTCTGTGTCGCATGATCGTTCTCCTTTGTATTTTTGAATACGAACATTATAGAAAAATCACATCATAAAATCAATACAAAAGAATATTTTAAAACATATCTATATATAATTAAATATATTTATATAAATACACAATGCAAGGAAAAAGTCAAGTGGAAACGATCTATCAGAGAGAAAAACTCAATCGTTTATTTAAACATGCGGGGCTCAGTAAAAAAGAGTTTGCCACTATGCTAAATATGAATTACCAAAGTGTCAATGCTTGGGAGTCTACACAAGCAGCTCCTTATTGGGCATGGTCATGGTTAGAGAATTATGCTAAAGCTAGGATGTTTGATAAGATGATGGAGTTAGGCAGAATGTTGGAGGAGAAGTAGAGGCGCTCCTCCTTGGAAAATAAGACTAAAGTTCTAACTGCATTGCATAGAGTTGATTACTCAGAAACAAGATTGCATCATCTGAGAGGATAAATCGATTCACTCTTCCTGTTCGAATACTAAAATGTGATTCTATTCCAATCAGATACCATTGGTCTTTTTTACAACTACGAGGTATTCTTATTTCAGTAATAGAGCGATTTGGATTAAGTTATAAATTCTTATTAAAAAACTTTTTTTATATAATAAAAAAACAACCTAACAAGAATGACAAACGCGACAAAAATATTAAATATAGGAATAGAACAAACAAATAAAAAATATCCATCGTAATCGTCAAAATAGTCATCATCACATATTCTTGTATAATACATTATTGTAAAAAGTGGTATAATATACCATACAATAAATATATAATAAAATGAAGAAGTATAAGAATTAATAACTTTTTTCTCGCTTTCTACTTGTGACAACTAATCAATGTCAGACAAAGTGTAGTTTTAAGCATGTTTAAGTTGATTAAAAAGCCTAAACAAAGAATATTTTTAAAATATTAAGATGATTATTCTGCTACTGCGTCTAACACAAACTTACAAGACTAGCTCTCGAATAAATATATCAATATCAAATTCTTGATTTTTTTTAGTTTACAATATTTTTCTTGAAAATTATTGAATAAAGAGTCGATTTCATGGATATTTTTAGATATTAAAAAATAAATATCTGGTTATTGATGAAATAGGCTACTTTAATTATGAGTAACTAGGAAGCCAATCACTTTTTTCAGATTATTTCCAAACGCTATGAAAAAAGCTCCACCATCTTTACATCAAACTTGGTATTCAGTAAATGGGGTCAAGTATTTGCTTAAGATAAAATCGTTACAACTGCTATTTTAGGTATTTAATTAAATCTCGTTTATAGATACGGTAATCAATTTTCTAATATCTTCAAATATCTCTTTATTGGCAATTTCAAACAAAATCATCTCACTAAAAAATGGAAAATTTTTGTGCAGAATAGCCCTATCTCCAATATGAGTTGATTTTACATTTTCAAAAAGTTTTTGATTTATCTCAAAAATTAATTTCCTAGCATATTCATAACATTCATTTTTATCACAAAAATACTCACAAAATACCTTATCCCCTCGTTTATCCAAGTCGTAATGTGATGAATACTCAAAATTTATGATTGCCTCGACCGGTAAAAGATTGAGTTTTTTATTTCTACCATCTGGCTGAAACAAAAATTTTTTATTAGTGCCATGAAGTTTATTATATTTATAAATCAGCCAATTAAGCGAATAAATTACACGGGAGTCGTAGATTATGTCTGTTTCGATGTTTTCAAACGAAAGTATTTTAGACCAACTTGAGATTCGATCATATAATCTTTGGGTTTTTAGATCATATATCGATTCAAAATCCCTATGTGTTGAAATTCCACCCCAAGAACATACAATCCATTTATCTAATTGTCGACGCCTTGTTGTGTCGTTTAAGTTTTTGATTTGGTTATTAAGTTCAAATTTCAAAAGCACATCTTTTTCAAATGGGGATATATTGGTATTTGATAAATCAAAAGCTTGTATAATGTCTAACAATTCTTTTGTTACGCGCTCGTTTAGCCATATTGTTCTGTTTAGAGACAGATAATTCAATGGTTCAGAATTGGTTAATCTGTTTAATTCGGTTACAATATACTCAATTAGATTAGGGATCATTGTACTCATTGTACAGTTCCTTTCAATATTTCCAACACTTTCACCATCGCCAAAGTATCCAATTTACAATACTCCAACAAGGCATTTCGATACGCTTGTCTAGTTTCATCATCCATGTGTGGCAAATTTGCAAAAGTTTGCATGGCTTCACCTCCATGATGGACTAAGTTTAAGTCTTTATAGGCTTTTGCCATTTCAGGAACCAAAGAAGGAAGGACTCGCTTGATAGAGTAACTTCCTTTCATATTAGGATGGTAATAGTCTTTATTTTGAAACGGTGTCATAAGGTCTTTGATATTGTCATGAATACCCATAAGCATTGGAGCTAAATCAGGATAGCTTTGAGCCAGTTTTCGAATCACCCCTTTTTCAAATCCCATATTGTAAGCAAGTACGGTGACATTAGTAGGGATATCGTTGATAAGCTGTTTTGCTAAGGCTTCTCGTGGGTCGCTGTTTTCATCACCTAAAAACTCTTTATGCTCCAATCTTCCATCGCCATAGTCAATGTGAATAGAGTATTGAAACGGTATTTGACAATAAGGATTTATTCCTTTCCATAGGGGTATGGATTGTTGAAATGTCTCAAAGTCTAGATGATACACGGGATATGTTAATGTTTGAAAGAAAGCTTGAATCGCTTCTTTATGAATAATTTCTTTTTGGTCTAACTCTGAGGTGATTTGAATTTGTTGAGATAAGGAGAAAGAAGAGATGTCACTTAACTGATGAAAATGCACAATACCTTCTTGATAGTACTCAAACTTTTTTTTAGCATTCAATCTAGATATATTAAAAATACTATACTCTGGTATCTGTCTTTGTTCATACCAACAGTACTGCCATGCATCACACTCATAAGGGCTACTACAATGCAGTCCAATGTCAATATCTGGTTCATGTTCTTTATTGGCTAAACAACGCTCAAATTCTTTAAGATAAAAAGGGATATTACATTGTTTTTCTAAGACAGCTTGTGTGACATTCACAATATTAAAGAGCTTATGAATTTCAAGTTCATCACCTCTTACATAGGCGTTATTGATGTGAATGATATTGACTTTTTTGACATCATATCCAAGACCATTAAGCACATAGTATTGGATAGAAGCGTCATCGAGATAAACCTCTTTGACTTCGGTGGAGCTTTTTACTTCATAAATAGCCATTACATCATCATGAATGGTTAGGATATCCACCATCACTAAAATACCTTCATATTGAAAAGTCGCTTCGTAGATAACACGCTGCCCTTGATTAATTAAATCTTGAGTTAGGATGATTTTATCTTCAAAGCTTGTGCCTTCAAAAGGAATCTTAACGCCGTTAGGAAAAAGTTTACAGGCATAATCGCCCACGCTATTACCTGTTTCAAAGATAGCTTGAGCCGATGCATCAGGAGGTGTTAAAAGCTCTTTTTTATATTTTTTAAGCCATAAAGATTTAACACATTGAAGTCCTCTGGTGTAGAGGGATTTGGATAAATGCACGCTTTAGTCTCCTAATTCATCATCAAAACTATCAATATACTTTTCACGCTCATTATGAAAAACTTTTGCATCTTCATAGCGCATAACCCACAATGCTTGATGAGTCTCTTTTGGATCTTCATAGGCATCGCCATATTTTTCACACAATGCCTTATAAACGTCACTGCCAATATCCGTATCGATAGCAATACTACCAAGATAAGGCCATTGTAACCATCCACGACCTACTAAATCAAAAACTTCTAATAAAGGAGTCTCTGGAAAAGTATTTTTCATATACTCTAAGAAATTCTCACGTGCTTTTTCATCTGTAAATCGTTTGTCATAGTAACCAAATTCATCTTCTACATCAATGATTTGATGAAGTGCATGAATTTCATTATAACGAGTATTAAACACCATCCAAATGGTATCTTTTTTACGGTGTTTAACAATATATTCTTCAATGGTATAAAGTAGCTGTGGCATAGTATTATCCTTTGTATCATTATATTTACTACATCATTAAAATTTCTCTAAGCACATTTTTTTTAATGAATAAATATTATTTTAACTACTAAAAAAGACAACTTTGTGTCTATTACTTATTGTGCTAAAGATCTGATATCAAATACTTTATTAGGTCTTGCAATATCATAATAGTGCAAATCCACAGTCATATGAATGATTAATTCATCTAAAGGATAACATGGATTGTTAAGATAATGTGTAAAGAGTTTATCAAGACTCGGTTTGATAGATAATTGTTGATTCCGAGTAAAATAAAAAATAGGGTTTTCAAAGGAACATACAAGAGAGATATTTGGCGTTTTTATTTCTTGTTCTTTATAAAAAAATTTAATTTTTGGATAAGTAAGATAATCGTAAATACCGCATATGTTTAATTGGCACAATAACTCATCAATTCGATGATCATACAATGTATTATCATGAGTTCCCATCTGTATCAGTACTGTTTCTTTTGGGTTCTCTACCATGCTTTGAATCATGGTCATAGTATGTTGATAAATCTGAAGTGAATAGATATCATCTTCTTTGGCAAAGGGAAATGATATTTCACAATCAACATATTCTAGTATATTATTTGAGGCGGTACTCTTTTCATCAGGTAATGAGCAAACCGTTAGTACCTTAAAAAAATCTCTACGTGTCAACATTTTTATCTCACCATTAAAGTATTATCAATCAATTTATGAGCTTACACAGCAACAAGCGCTTTTTTATCTTAGAAACACTTCTTCTCTTTAATGCTGAGTTATCGGAACCCAACTAGTTGTTTATTTTCTTGTTTAAAATGAAGTTCATTGCGACATAATTGCTTTAATTCTTCAAGATTAAAACCTTTGAGATTTAAAATCTTATCAACCATATATTTACGTGTTACATTTTCAATTTGTCCACCAGTCAAATCATATTCTGCAATGATTTGGGATGTTTTAGCATCTAATTGAGGTAGTTTAGATTGCCAAATTTTTGCTCTGGTTTGTTGTGATGGCTTTGTAAATTCTACTTTGTAGAGGAAACGGCGATCAAATGCATTGTCCATATTATTAATAAGATTAGTTGTAGCAAAAAAAATCCCTTCAAACTTTTCAAGCTCTTCAAGTAAAATATTTTGCATGGAATTGTTCATAACATCTACACTATCATTAGTATCCATTCTCTGCCCAAAAAGCGCATCAGCCTCATTAAACAATAAAATTGGAACATGTTTTAATTCTTCTTTAGCTCTTGCATACTCTTTGAAAATACCTTTGAGTTTTTTTTCGCTCTCTCCAACATATTTATCACGAATCGAAGCAATATCAACTTGTAAAATATCTCGTTTTGTTAGTTTGCTAATTTCATAAACAGTAGCAGTTTTTCCAGTTCCAGGATAACCATACAGAAGCGTCACTAATCCACTAGGTAATTGAGCATCTTTTAGTTCTTTTACAATACGTTTATAGTGTTCCTTGGAAATAGCAGTGGCAAGTGTATGTGTGATATTAGCAATAGTCTCATCTAGGAAAAGTGTTTGTTTACATGTTTTATAAGAAATATGCTTAGTTAAATGTGCTTCGAAACGCTGTTTGCTTTTTAAGGATGATCCGAAAATAGCACGATGTACTTTAGCACTCAATTTAAAATCAGGATCAATTCTAAAATTATCTTCATCCGTTAATTCCAAAATACCATCTTTAAAAATCTGAAATTTGTTTTGAAAAATATGTTCCATAAACCAAGCGACACTAGAAAGGTCATCGTAAATATCTGTTGCAAACCGATTACATTCTAACGATGTATTTCCTTGTATCGCTTTAACACATATTGCAAAAAACATAACTTGTTCAATAGGTGTATATGGTTTTAATAAATCTCCCAGCTTCAAAGATGAATCAATTTTTTTAATAAGCATTTCAAATTCTTTAAAAAATCGATCTTCACTCAATTTTTTTTCGTCTCTTTTTTCTAAAAGATCTTGGACGGCTTGAACAATAGAATAGAAATTCGTAAAATCTATTTGACTATGCATGTCAATACCCAAAACGATTTTAGAAAAAATAGTTTCATCAACGCATACATCAGGATTTACAAGATTGCTTCTGTTCCTTCTATTTTCAACAATCAAAAGATCTTTTTTAATCAAAGTATGAACGATCTTTACTAATTTCAAATAGTTATCGTTGCCAACTGTAATATCAAGTTCATTATCTTCTAATTCATCTAAAGAGACATTACGTCCTTTTTGAACATACAGTTTCAGAATATAGGTAAATAGAGTCGCTTCATGCAAGGTCAAGTCATATTGCTGCATAAGCTTTTTTAACTCTTTAGATTGTTTTGGTTTTAATAAAAAAGCTTTATCGGGAACTTCTTTGATAAGTTGGCTATATAAAATAGATGTTGACATGAAAACTCCTTGTATAAACTTACCGTAAAAGATTAGCAGCAAAGTTGGACAGTATTATGTCTCTATTTATGAATTCCATAATACTTCTATTTAGACAAATTTATGTCCAATTCTCTTTTTATAATGTCATTCAAATTAAGGAGGCACTATGTCATATATTGTTGATTCCCTTTCTAAAGATGAAGAGATTCAAGCTCTATTTCATTACCATTGGTTTGTGTGGGTTCCTATTGCTATCAAAATGATCACAATCATCTTGATACCTTTTGGAATTTACGACATTTTTGTGTTAAAGACAACTGAATTTGGTTTAACAAATAAGCGTGTTATTGTCAAAAAAGGCATCATTAGCCGAAACAGTGAAGAGATGAGCTTAAAAGCACTCGAAACCGTTGAGATAAGGCAGGGAATTTTAGGCAGAATTTTTGGTTATGGCAAAGTCAAAATCACCGGTCGCGGTGGCAATTTATTTGAGTTTGAGATGATAGATAATCCGCTGTTTGTGAAGCGTTGCATTGAGAGCAATTTATAAAGGCAAAGGGTTGATAACCCTTTGTTCGAGAGTGTTCAAAAAATCTGTAAAATATATTATTTTTCTAATTGTGAGTCGTGGTCAACATCCCAAATTGTTGAATTTTCCTCAAAATATATTGTTTCATTAGGAGCTATTTGCTTTAGTTTTTCATTCCAAACCCTATTAATACCTCTTGCAATTTCTTTAAACTCTTTTGGGGAAAAGGTATCTGTCTTCGCATTATTACACCAATAACAACATAAAGTCATATTACCTTCAATATAACCCTTTTTAGGAATAAGCTGGTCTATTTCAAGTTTTTTGCCTCTTCCTCTAATTGTTAGCCCAAATTCATATGGTGCATTTTGGTTTAATCTTTCAACTTGCTCTGGAGAAATACCACAATATGAACACTTTTGAATTGGATTTTGTAATAAAGCTCCAATATCCCTCTCATTAATATTTTCTTCAATATCTACTCTTTGTCTTATAGCTGCGATGGTTTCATTAATTTTTCTAATTTTATATATCCGTCCATCTTGTTCAAATTCTTGTTCAAAGTTCTTATCTACCACATCATCGCCGTTTCTTACTGCCAAATTTTCATCAAAAATGATTTTTCTTAGTAGAGGGTTAGTTCTTATTTTTTTTACCGTAAATTTGTCATCTGTCTGTATAATGCAATACAATTCAGGTGATTTATCGTTTAAAGCAACAAGATTATCGCCTGAGGGAAAATGTACATTGTAACACCTATTTCTATCTTGAGTTTCAATGTACTTAGCACGTAAAATTTTTTCACCATTTGTAAATCCATACCATTCACTCAAGTTGAAATCTTTTTCGCATTTCTGCGAATAACCTTGATCTCTTGCAAAAAGTTCAACAACATCTTGCCCTCGAAATTGTGCCATCTACCACTCCTTCGTATTTTTTTGTAACACATTATATATAAAATTTACTTGCTCATCCGTCTGCGGAGAAGGCTCTTCCTTAAAAGGTGTTTTCATCCGCTTTCCTTTGATTTTTGCTAATGCATTTTGAGGCGTATACCCATTATAGATTAATAATACTCCTACAATCACGCCTGTTCTACCATGCCCACCCCAACAATGAATGTAAACAGGTTTTTTAGATGTGAGTAATGTTTGAATATGTTGAATTATCATATTCAATTGTTCTGGTGTTGGAATACCCATATCAGCTATCGGATAATTAAAAAATTCTATTGTAGGATTTTTTTGCATGAGTGTTTGCTGATAAGGAGTAAACCGTTTACTCTCTAAAACTTCCATCAAGGAAACTATACAGTCAATATTCAATATTTCTAGATCATAGAGTTTTATAGCATGCAAAGCAGCATTTTTTGAACCAGGATATTGCCCTGCAAATAACGTAGGAAACAATTGATTGTCTGGCTGGTAGTAATGTAGACGTGTTTGTAAAAATGTTTCCAAGACCTTTTGACTTTTGCGATTTAAAAGAACATCCAGTTGAAGAGATTGAAGTGATTCAGGGTCTTTATACGCTTTGATAGCACCGTAAATGGCACATGCGGTATCGGTATCACCGCCATAAGATATTATCTTCCACATCCCATCCAATAAGCTAAGATGCCTTTCCATCAATCTAAACCAAACAATGCGTGCAGTATTGATAACCCAACCGCTATTACCAGTGGCTCGTAACAAATCTACTATAAGGGAAGCATGAGCATGCTGTAGAATATTTTTTCCCAATATAATGTCAACAAAGAAATTATTAATGCGATGAATATTGAGAGAATCATGTGTGATACTACTAATTACATGAACAGAGTTTTTAATTTTTTCGTTATCCCAATGTAATACATCATGCATATAGACAATGCTTGGTAAAATCCTCATCAAGGCACCATTACCCTCGCCTTTAGGATCGATAATACCTTGCTGCAATGCTCTTTGTGTCTGAACACCTATATCTTTAGTATGATACGACCATAACGTATAAAGTGCTTTTATGTGATGTGTATCCACACACCCGTTTTGCATTAAAGAGTAAAGGGTTAATAGGGCCATTTCCGTATCGTCACTAAAATCACCCGATAAAAAATCAAATGGTCCACACCAAGGCTTTTTGAAGGTTTGTCAGGATAATTATTTGCTATATATCCATCACTCATAAATTCAAAGTGTACGCCATAGGCGTCACCGATGCTAAGCCCTAAAAGTGTGCGAAACGTATTAGCGAGCATCTTTATTTCCTAAGTTTAAATGATAATGCAGTGTTTTTCCTTTATGGAATGTGACGAAAAAACCTAATTTTTCATATAAGTCCCTTGCTACCGCATATTCGTCATGAAGGGTTGTATAGAGTTTCAAAAAATATTTATTTTTTTTCTTGGCTTCTTCAATCGCAAAACTAATCAGTTTTTTACCAATGGTTAGACCTCGATATTTTTCATCTACACAATACCATCCAAGCCAAATGGAATCTTCATGGTCTGATGTCTCTTCATATAAACCAATAAGTCCGACAACCTTATTTTCATAGATTGCAACCCAATATTCTAATGACATTAACGCTAATTTAGCCAAAATAGAAGAGTGGTTTTGAGGATCTAGACTGGCATTTAGTGTTTGTTTCTCCTCTAATGAAAGATACTTAAATACCCTATTTCTAAGAGTATTTGATTCTTCTAGCCTATCAAAACTCAGTGGTTTAATTATCATAAGAGTTTTCCTTTAAAAATACTCAATGTATTAAGCTTTAAACAATAATCTTTTCATAATCTCTATCTTTATAAAACTGGTATCACGAATAAAAGGATCATGATGAACACCTCTTTACCGAATAAGATCATTGATTGTGTAATGTTCTTTAAGATATAAACCTAATCTTTGATGTAAACTGCGCAATTTCCGAAGTTTGACTAACAATGATGCCTTGAGTTCACAACGCTTTTCATAAGTAGATACATCAATGTTTTTACCTTCTGAAACATACACTGTTTGATGATCATACTTGGTAATTAAAACATTGCAACTAATGTACGTTCCTTTGCGGTTTAAATACCCTACATTGTAATGATCTCGTATAAAACCATAATAACTTTTAACATAAAAAAGCGTATCAAGAATGAAAATTCTATCATCGGGATTTTGCGGGTCTTGAATGCCTAACCCTTGCAATTGAATTAAATGACTTTTAACAGCACTATTAAGACGTTCTAAGTCTTGATTGAAAAAATAGTGCCATTTATCAATAGGCTCTCCAAAAGAGGAGTTTTGCAAAAAACCTTCATCAAAACGTAATGCTAAATAATGGTTGGCAACTAAATGTGTATTTTCTATCACTTCTCCTAGCTTACGATAAGAATCGTACAAAGAGATAGCGGATAATGGGACATGAGACTCATTGAGTATTTCATTATAAATTCTTGTAGTTAATTTAATGACATCTTTTAACATCATGTGTCCTTTTTATTTTATAGATTTATTTAGGCCTGAGGTATCTCATTTTGTGCAGCATAAGACTGCTGTCAGGCGAAGTGCTAAAATGGTCAGGTATTTTTAAAGATAAGCTCTATTTTAGGCATTTAAAAGAATTTTCTATGGCTAAATTTGTACTTCGTCTGACATGAATAGACTGGATTATTATAAAAATGACCTACTTTTGTATATAAAAAATACTATTATGGTGTTAACTATGGACGGATAAATGGCTATTTTAACGTATCCCTACTCTTAGATGGGGGATTGTCAACAATGAAGCAATAAATATTTGCCATCTTTTTTTACTTTTCTCACTCCATTAATGCTTGGCTCAATCATTTCATATTCAAATGGCAGAAGTACATTGCCTTGTTTATCAATTAACCCATAGTAATTATTTTGCTTTACAATGGCGGTACCATTTTTAAAATCAAAAGCGGTGTCGTATTGTGGAGGAATAACTTCTTCTCCTTCCGCGTTTATGTATCCCCATTTACTTTTGACTTTTACCCGTGCCATGCCATCTGAAAAATGCCATATCTCGTTGTATTTGCATTCGGCAATTATCTTGCCATTAGCATCTATGAATCCCCACTTATCATTTTGACAAACACCCGCTTTTTTTTCATTAAATAACCAGAAAATATTATAGATAGGTGGAACAACTTCAATACCTTCTTTGTTGATTGCGCCGTAAAAAGTACGTGGTTTATCAGGACTTTTGGGATCTACAATATTAACACTTACAATGGCTATATCATCATAACATGGGGCTATTGTGCTGTATTGCTTATTTGACATGCAAACTCCTTAAACTATAAGTCGCATGTTATAAAGTAATCTGGACATAAATTTGTCTATTTGCATTGATAGAATTTGTCAATTAAATCAAAGAGTATCCATGGAAGAAAACAAGACGAGCTTTAACAAAATAGATGTGCGAAAGAAAAAAATATTAATTCAAAACGCAAAACTGAAAAAAATAATTTATCAAGATATTGATTTCAGTAATTGGCTATCGGATTTTAGTCTTGACTATGAATATATTGATAGCATGTTAGAGGAAGGTAAAAAATCATATTTAACGTATTTAAAAATCAATCAAAATAGTAATATAGATCAGATTGAAGAAGAATTTTATTTAGACAATAATTTCAAAAAAACAAGTAAATTAGTTTGGATTCATGTGAAGTATATGGATAATGGCAATGGATTTCCAATATATATGGAATATAAATTAGATTTTATAATAACGCAAATTTCTTATGATGCACATGAAGATTCTGATCAAATAAGGAGCTCTCAAAAAATTGATGCATGCGATTTGTGTAATCCTTGGGAGATAGATTTGATTGTTGTTGTCGTTTATAAATAATAAAGAGAACTTGTATTCTATTAACAGTTTACAAAAAAGGTGTGCTAATTGAAACATTCGACTATTTTTATTGAAGCACTTTTACTCGATAAAAAAACAATTAAAAAAGCCACAGAACATTACTTTTTGGAGCGCAATACAGTAGTTAAATATTCTTGTATTAATCTATTGGCACAAGAGTGGAATATTTCTATCCTTGAAAGCTTTACATACTTAATGCTACATAGGGCATGTTTTCGTTATGGTGCACCTATTACACTACAAAAGCTTTGTAAAATCCTTCAGATTGAAAAAAAGAAATTTTCACAACAACTTCGATTAATGCTTTATCTTCGATTTGCAGAAAATCGAGGCTGGATTATAAAACACTATTCTTCATGTATGAAAATTTCTCGTATTGCGTATCATCTGAAGTGTAGTAAATAAATTTAATTCTTGTAAAATGCTCTTAGCTGATGCTCTTTAAATAGGATTTCGTTTTCTTTTTCACGATATCTGCGATCCATTGGGGTTCTAAAACTTTAATACGCGGCAGATACCAAAAAATGAGTGGGATAATTTCCATTTCATGGCTAATGGGAACGACAAGTTCTACCGATCCATCAGAATCCTTACCGACAATACATTGTCCTTTTAGAGGCTTACGTTCAAAATAGGTTACAATCTCTTTATCTACTAATAAATGAACATCAAACAGTTCCTCATCTAAATCAAACCAAATGGAGTTTGCTTTTTTCAAACGCTCTTCAAGTGATAAGCTTAATTCAAATTGTTCTTGAGTCACTGTGCAATGACTAATTGACTTTAGATGAAATTTTTTGAACTTGTCATCATCCTCGATATCGAGTGCTAACACATACCAAAATCCATCAAAGAAGACTAATTTTAGAGGTTTGATATGAAAGAGATGTTTTTTATACTCAAAACGAATCGTATGGCGATCTTTGATGGCTTGCTCAATCATAGAAAAAAGTTCAATATGCTTTTCTTCGAGGCTCTCACTGGCAACATTGGCAAAGATAGGATGTTCTAATTGTTGTGATATTTGTTTAAGCAAAGAGTGCGCTTTACCATAAAAACTACTGCCCGCACTTTTTGCCATTTCGTCTAAAATACCAAGAATAATGCGTTCATTGATACTTAGGTCATCTTGGGCTTTTGTGGAATCAAGCTTCCATAAACGTCCGTGTTTCACAGCCCCGTATTCACCTAAAACTTCATATAAGTCTCTTTGGATAGTTTTTGTGCTCACTCCCATTTTTTGAGAAAGCTGTTGAATCGAAATACCGTCATGAGATTGTTTTAAAAGGGCATAGATGGTCTCAATGCGTTCCCATTTCGAGTTGTTAAGTGGACGTTCTACTTTTGTCATGAGCTTCCTTACAGACTTTTGCTAAATTATACATCAATATTTCAATTATGCTCTAAAATATGGACATGTGACTGTCCTATAATGAAGATAAAATAATCGTAGAAAAATTCAATTTTTGTTAAAATACTAAACAACTTAGAAAGGTAGAAAAATTATATGGATTCGCGTTGGACTGAATTACAAAAGGCACTTATTGGTCTTCTCGCAAAAATTGAAACTATTGAGAGTATTCAAAAGTTGAAAGGTGAAAACTTTAATATTTTTTCAATTTTAAAAATGGAGCGATTAGAAGTTCAAACGCATTCTACTTTTATTTTTGAATTAATTAATCCAAATGGAACACATGAACAAGGTACAAAATATTTGGAAATCTTTCTTCATGAAGTCTTGGATATAAATGATTTTGATTTAATGAATGTAAAAGTAAAAAGAGAAGATCCAACAGACGAGGGTCGACGCATTGACTTTACTATTGAAAATAACAAATATTTTATTGCGATAGAAATGAAAATTGATGCAGTAGATCAGCCTAAGCAACTTCTCGCTTATAAAAAACACTCTACTAATAAACAAAAAGAAGCAAAACTATACTATTTAACCTTAGATGGGCGTGAAGCAAATGAAAATAGTGTAAAAGATAAAAAGCAGAAACTTGAAACAGATGAATACGATAGGATATCATTTGCTTTCCATATTCTCAGATGGATTGAAACATCTATCGAAAAAAGTGCAAGTTTGCCTATTGTCAGAGAAACATTGAGTCAATATGCTAATCTAATAAGAAAACTTACAGGAAATACATCTATGGAAATAACAAAGCAAATTGTTGAAATGATTAATAATCCACAAATTGCTAAGTCTGCAACACAAATGAGCCAAAATATCGGATATGTATGGGCTCTTAGAGAAGCAAAATTTTGGATAGATTTGCACAAAAAACTTGAACAAGATATTGATGATAAATGGGAATTAGACTTTGATGAAAAAATAGTCGCTGAAGATGTATTCAATCTAGAAGAGTTTGCTAAAAAAATTTATAATCTACGATTGAAAAACAATTCTGTAATATCAGGAATAATTCTTACTAGACAAAACATTCAAATGGAAATTTTTCAAGCTAATTCTACAAGATTAAGATATTGTTTATCTGGTGGTCAAGGTTATATTAACACACTAGCAGAGAGTATGAATTTTCAATTGGAAGATCAAGATAAAAAAACTCGATATGGCGATTCAAAAATAAATGTAAAATTTTATTGCAAAAATGAAGCGTCACCGACATATGAACTTTTCGATGATAACGAATTAGAAAAGATAGTTCACAATGTACATAAAGAGGTTATTGAGTTTATAGAAAAGATAAATAGCCAACTATGCTCAGACTAATTTTTGGGAGTAAGCTTATTTTTGATTCAACGTAAATGAGATAATCTCCTTCTATAGAGTTTTTAAATGGAATTTTTTTCTATTTAAACCTCTGAAAACAGACACCTTTTTGTCCACTTAATTTTTTATAATTCTCATGCAAAAACAATAAAAAAGGTGGACATATGACAACATTTCAGCCCTACGTTTGGCACCAAGAACTAGAGATGCCTTATAAGGCAGCGACGATGTTTTGCTCTAATTATTTTACATATAAGCAGATTTATTTTGTTCTCCCAGACAACCTTATGTTCCCTTCAATTTTAGAGAAAATGCATTATACGCTTTTAAAACAAAACAGAAATTTTATGCTCTATGATACGTTACAAGAACTCCATAATCCTACAATAGACTTGTCACTTCTAACCGAGACACCCGTTCTTTTTTTGCTAAATATACACGTATGGCAAGATCCATTAACACTACAAAAAATTCTTGAAAAACGCTCATCCCGTGGTATGCAAACATGCTTTAGTGCTAATGTCCCTATAGATTTACTGTACATTATAAAGGGCAATCTCACAATAGAGAGATTATTAAAAGATTCGATGGTTCTTTTTTTACCAAGTAGCAAATCTTTAAAATTTAACTTATTTGTCTATGGAACTTTAAAACAAGGGTTTGGAAATCATCACTATCTTGAAACTGCTACATTGTTAGGTGTTGCTAAAACAGCACTTCCATATCCTATGATTTTGAAATATAAAGCTTTCCCCTATTTAATCAATAAACCAAAAAAAGGCTTACAAGTAAAAGGAGAGTTATATCAAATTGATTATCCAACGCTATTAAAGATTGATGAGCTAGAAGGCTATCCTGAACATTATACACGTTGTGAAATTGATATTTTGCAAGAAGATAATCAAAAAGAACGAGCTTTAGTTTACTTTCTCAATGAAAAAATAAATTATAAAAAATATGATTGTTTGGAGGTTTTCGAAGGACAAAAGAGTATATTTGAATTGGAATAGTTCTCTATTGTCGGGTGAAGTGTTGAAATAGGCAGGTTTCTTTTAAGTTAATCCCTTCATATAGGGATTTAAATGAATTCATTATTCCTAAAATTGTCCTTTGCCTGACATTTAATACAATATCAAATAAATCTTTAGCTATAAAATGTAGCCTCTTACATAATTTTTTAACAAATAAACTAAATTTTTAAGAAAAATTCAACCAACATATATCTTTTGAAATGACATTTTCAGCACTAACTACGCTGGAAAGAAATACGTGATACAGTTCTAACTGTACATCATATCCATTTTCTTGTATAACGGTTTGTGGATCTTTCCCCTTGAGTGCTGTCGTTTTAAAATCTACGATAACCCATCCATTTGATTCTTTATCAAAGTAAAATAGATCGATACAACCTTTGATTTGCTGCCCTTTATGGTTTATTGAAAAATCATATTCAAAATACGCTTCAGCACCCTCTTTTAATTTTTTATAATGCATTGTGCTTAAAAAATTGCGAGACATTTGAATAATACTGTTTTTAAAGCTCTCAGGCACAACGTATGCAGTGAAATAGTTTTCGAAGATATCATCTCTTTCCAGCTCGTGCCAATGTTTTTCGAGTATTTTATGAACAATTGTACCTGCACTTGTAGCATCGAAAACATCATCTTTTAAGAACGCACGTGGGTCTATTTTTCCACTTGGCCGAATGACTGAGACAGGCTTAAAGGATTGTCTTTGAATTGAAATAGGATCAATGGCTTCAATCGTTGGTAAAATAACATTATTGCCTCTCCATGGTGATGGATAAAACACCTTTATGTTATTCACCTCTTGGAGAGTTCTTTCATACAGTTCTGTATAGTTAATACCTAATGCATTATTGACAAGTGTAAAGTAGTTATTATCTCCACAGTTACGGCATAGTTTAGGCTCTTTCCCATAGTAATTGATTGCTATTGAAAGTACCAAATGATGTTCTGGACGTGTCATAGCAACATACAAAAGCCTTTTACGTTCCGCAATATGCTTTTGGTTAATACGTTCTTTGATAAATTTATAGACTAAAGGTTCATAATTACCAACTTTAAACCCTATCATCTCTTTACCATCAAATCGATCATAGACGAGTGTTTCTTGTTTAGACATCCCCAGAAAAGAGCGATTCATACTACCAACAATGACCATTGGCCATTCTAAGCCTTTAGAGCCATGCATCGTTAAAATTTCAACTGAGCCAACGCCTTCTTCTATCACAAACGCTTCATCTTCGCTCACATCCTCATTATAAATGAATGTCTCAAGCTCATCTACAAAGCCCTTAAGATCTGATCCTTTGTTTAAAGAATAGTCATACGCCATGTCCATAAGTTGCTCAATATTTGCTTCACGCTGTTCGTATCCAGCAATATGACGATAAAAATGAAGTAACTGGCTCTCTTTAACCACACGTTCTATCAATTCATGAATGGGACAATATAATGAGAGTTGTTGCCACTTTTGAAGTATGGCCGGTAATGTTTGAGTACGCATAAAAGATTCGATTTGATCGGCATTGTATCGAAGAATATTTGATCGTAATGCACCAACAATAACATATTTTATTTTTGCAGAAATCTTTTCCAAACGCAATGTATCCATCAGTGAAAGCAGCTTGAGCACAATAAATATATCATTAACCTCTTTGGTAGTAAAGAAATTTCCACTATCATTGACTTTTGCTCGGATGCCAAGTTCTAATAAACACTGTTTCAAAGGCAACATAAATTTGCGTGAATCAAATAAAATGGCTATTGCTTTTTCGCCACGTTTGTACGCATTCATAACATCACTATACTGAGGATATTCTCCTTGAATAATGGAATGAATAAATGAAGCAATGTGGCGGAGCTCCTGAAGACTTTCAGAGCATTCTTCTGCACAATCAGGCAATGTATGATCAACAGGTGTCGCTAATATTGCCAAAGTGCCCTCTTCCTTATTTGCTGGTACACTAAGGGGATCATATTTAGCTTCAAAATCTACTTTGATAGGTGTAAATTGGGCATAGTGGTTAAATAGATCAATACTGCGATTCAGCTTCTCATCATTACAGCGTTCAATTTGTGTGAAAGTAGTCATTCCTTTTTCGATCATAGCAGATGCAAAAACATCATTGACAAGAGAAATGATGGCACGATCACTTCGACGATTTACTTCCATTGAAATCGGTGTTGCTATACCTAAAGATTGGCTCGCTTTAGCAAACACAGATACATCAGCACCTTGAAATGAAAAGATTGATTGTTTTTCATCTCCAACGATAAATATATTTGCATCATTTTTTGAGGCTGCTTTTGTGATAATTCCCCATTGATAACTATTGGTATCTTGAAATTCATCCACCATAAAATAACGTGTAAGAATTGTAATATCTTGCTCTAATAAAGTATTTGCTTGTTGTAAAATTGTCTCAAAATCTGTATAACTATCTTGTGTCAGAATGCTTCGAAATCGCTCATACACTTTTACAAACAATGCATGAATTGCTTTTAGCGTATGTAAATAATGCTGCTCTGCCGCAGGATCGACTATGCTCCAACGCAAATTATTGACACTATCTCTCAATGCTTTAACCGCTTCGAATGTCTCAAAATCGATCTGCTTATTTTTTCTTAATTGCCCCGTATATTCTATCCATTCGCCCTTACCTTTTAAAACACTTTCTAAATTCACGCGTATGGCATCACATAAATCACTCTTGGATGAATCTTGCTCTTTGAGTGCTTGTAATGCATATAACCCCTTTTCAATACGCTCTTGATACGCGGGGAGTAGCGTTGCCATCCACGTATCTCTCAAGGAAAAATTGTTATCATCACATAGAATCGCATATGCATTAAAGGCTTCTCGAAATTGTGCATTAAAGCTGTATTTTTGAGCAATTTTAGATAATTGATATAAAGAGATGGTTTGATTGATCTCTTTTACGATTTGATCTTCGCTATTAAGTACGTTGCGATAAGCATCTGTGTAAGCAACTATTTTTTCATCGTCTTTTATAATTTTTGGTTTTGCATCCAGTTTGAGATAATCACCATACTTTTCAATTAAATCAAGACAATACGAGTGAATCGTGCTGATCGTAGCAGATGACAGCTCAGAAAGAGAGTTTATAAGCACTCTTTGTATGTGGTTGACCCAACATGGATCTTGAGGCAGTGCTTTAAATGCATCGTTAATGGATGCGTAATCATTATGCATAGCATCAAGATTTCCATCTGTATAAGCAATGACATTTTGAATTAAGGCGTATATACGGCTTTTCATCTCCAACGCACCCGCTTCGGTATAGGTGATCGTAACAATCTCACTTGGACGCGAAGGTTTTAAGGTTTCAAATGAAGGCCTATTATCCGTTCCTTCAAAAAAAAGATTGAATCCTACGAGGATGTTAATGTAGCGTCTTGAAAGTGTATACGTTTTCCCTGATCCTGCACCAGCACTGATGGAGACATGGTTAAAAATATCAAATTTATTACTCATTTTCATCTCCAATCATCTCATCTTTGACCACTTTATGTGCAAATATCTCTTTGTGACAAATTTTCTCATACGGACAATAGCTACAATTCTCCTCTGATGGGGTCATTGCAAACTCACCTGACTCGATGGCTTGTTTAAATGAGAGGATTTTTTCTTTAAGTCCTTGTGCATATGCTTCATCAAAACAAAGCCCATTCTCAGTAGAGGTGCTAATGTGTGCATACTCTTTTGTTCCTTGTTCACAACGCATCGATAAAAGATGCGAATTTATAGTGTAATCATCGTATGCGTGGGATGCATAAAGAAGATAAAGAGGCAGTTGAAATTGTTGATAGTTATTCATCCCTTCAATGAGTTTCATCTCTTTTTCTTTAGCATATTTGCCAGTTTTATAGTCAATGATCGTTACGGTTTGATGGGTGTGATTGCGATCAATTCGATCGATAAAGCCCTTAATAATCGCTTTGTCTTTCTCTGTTGTAATACAAAAATCACTATCAAGCATAAAACGATGTTCACTTTGTTCAAAATCTTCAAGCCTACCATTTTGATACACATACTCTAAAAAACGTACCAGTAAGCCCTTCTCATGGTGCTCTTCAAATAACCCTTTCGTTAAATCATGCAGAACAATTTCATGAAAGACTGTCGGTATTTTCCCCTCATCAATAATCTTTTGTTGAATATACTCTTGATGTTTACGTGTTGCTATTGCGTGAAGATGTTCTTTGATATTATCAGTTGGTAATGCGCCTAATGCTATTGTATTCGCTTTAACATCCTGTGCAAACTGTTCTGCTATTGAATGAAAAATAGTTCCAATATCGCTTGCTTCAAGCTCATCATCATCTCTTTCGACGGCTAAGGCTTCAGCCTTGTAGTGAAACGTAAGCTGATAACGAAGGGGACATTTAGCATATTCATTTAAACTAGATGCCGATAGTACACCACTTTCATACGTAAAATCTTGACTCAAACCATCATAAAGAGTACGTGATGGAGATAATGCTGCTTCAATATATGTTTCAAATAACTCATCTTGTTTATAACGACACTTTGAATGCAATACTTCACGCACTGAAGCACACTCATAGTCTGTAAAAGATTTGTGAGGAAGATTAGTGATGATCGGAGAAATAAACAGCTTCTTCTTACCCTCTTGCATTGCAGTGCTTATATGCAGTGATTCACTATTTTTAAGCATTTGAGAAAAATAGTACTGACTGAGGCGGTATGAATTATCCACTCCAAGATAACGCTCTCTTTGCTCTGGTGTTGCAAGGAAATTACTTCTCATTTTTGGAGGAAATTGCGAAAGATCGGTTCCAATAAAAATGATGTGCTTAAAACGGTGGTTTGGTATTTGGTTTGGTTCACTGACCCAAATGCCTTCTTGATCTTTCAACGGTGGAATAAAAGCCTCTTCTGCAAGAGAAAGGATGATTTTTTTATATTCAAGTACCTCATCAAACAGTTTTTTAGCTGTTTCAATGATGATTAATGTTCGGTGATGTAGTGATTTAATTTGAGTAAAATGAAGTTTAACCTCTTCTAATTTGCTCTCATCAATCAACCCTCGCTGATAATCTTGGGTAATTCTGAATGATACGTCTTCTTTAAATTTGTCAAAGGTCTTAGCCTTTAAAAATTTGGCAAAAAGAGAACTTTGTAGTATCGGTATTCCTGAGCTAAAGCGAAGCTTCATGCCATATTCAAAAGCATTACTTTCTAAGATACGACGATAGCGTGACAGATTGCCAGTGACAATAGCGATGTCGCCATCCTGCACCCCATCTACCATCAATTTTCGAGCAGCTTTGATCGCAAACAGTGCCTCATCAAAATATGACTGCTGAGGGGTGTATGTTTCGATAGATTTTAAATCCGATATTTGCGGCGTTAAAACTTCTACATGAGGCATAGCCCTAATGATCTCAAGTGCTTTGTGTTCTAGGACATTAGCGTAAAATCGAATCCCCTCCTCCTCAAACACATCCAAAACTACCTTTGAAAATTGCGTGAAATAATCTGTATGTTGAAGTGATTCAACAGCTTCTATCATAACATCTGCACTATCTTTAAAACCAAAACTATTTTTTAGTTCTTCGTATGCATTCCAGATCTGTTGTAACTCAGTATGTTTTTGTGTCTCATACCCAAAGACATCAAGCCCTATACAGTTTCGTTTACATGTAAGAATGTGCATATACACTTCATTGATTGATGCTTCAGCCTTACATAGATAATCAAAATGGTCCAATTTGAGAGTTTGAATGGCACGATGTAGTAACATCTTTGCTACAAATGCATCCATAGCCACCGATTGTGTGAATTCTTCAGAAGAGAGAAGTGAAGATAATGTTACAACTTTTATGGCACCTGAATGCTGGGTGAGGTACGTGTCAGCTGAATCGTTGGATCGGGCAATGAATAAAGTTTGTTGAAATTTGTTCAAAAAATAATACTCCAAAGTTTAACTAATAACATTTTATTGATCATTTGAATTTTCTAGTTCTTCGTATTCTGCTACAAAATCTATACTTTTTGAAGGCAAATAATGCGTACTTGGATCCCACATTTTTAGAGCCCATGATTTTATTTTTTCATGACGTTTTTTGATTGAATCGATAGACCATACATAAATACCATTTATATCTTTTATAGCCATAGAAATGAGTTCTCCTTGACTCAAAAAAGTAGATTGATTACTTAAACTATCAAGCTTGTCAGTAAAATCATATTTGCCTTTTGATGAATTTGCTGATTTTGAATCAATCACTAAATTTCCAAGCCTATGTGTTGCAACATCAGAAAATTTTTGTTGATTTCCTTTTTCCCATTCAACTATTTCATCAGAAATTGGATTTTGTACTGCAGCTATATGCTCAATGCTCAATCTACTTCCATCATCAAGAGGGGAAATATATTGCTTCAAGGTTAGACGTTCGGTCTTTTTTCCTTGTTGTGATCGTAAATAATTTTCATATCTCCACAACAAATATTGAGCATCCTTTCGATTACTCCTATAAAAAGATGCTCTGTCTAAACCTGTTTCAAATCGGTTTGGAATATCGTACCAAAACGACATAGAATGCAAAAAACTATGTAAATCTTGAAAATTTCCACAAAATTCTTTTGCCTTATTATATAAAGAAGACAATCCAGCATCGGATCTTATATTGCTAATCCCATAACCTCTCATTGCATATACTTCCATCAAACGACAAGAAAGATGAAAATTTTCTTTTTTAAGATTTAAATCAAGTTTATATGTTTTCAATATTAAAGGCCAAAAAGAAGCCATTCTATCAAGAATTATTAATTCAGAAAGTGCGTGCATATCTTCTAATGAAGAGAAGATATCCGTAATTGCTTTATAAGTTTCATGTAATTCAGAAACAAATTTAAGTACCCATGTGATAACACTATTTCGATCTAAGTTTTTAATAGTATTTTTGACAAGTTTCTTTGGATTACGCCATTCATCTTCTTTCCACTTCAGATATGCAGCACAATGGTAAGCTAAAATAGCATCTTCAGAAGGGACTTTTTTATAAGACATTTGATGTTCAATATTACGATAAATTTTAGAAAATTGTGTTTGTATTTCCTCTAAACCTTCATCAGGATTTTTTGAAGAATGTAAATACACCAAATGCATTAAATAACTTTTGAGAGATTCTAAATCAGTTAATTGTTTTCCTCTATCGTTTTGTAATTCAAATATTAATGTGGCATCAGCAGGATTTTGCACAGAATAAATCATCACTTTTGCAGAAATTAATACGTTTAATAATTCATCCCATTCTTCATCTAATACTTCTTTCGTAAAGAAATCAAAAGCTTGTTTTAATTTACATGACGATGGAGATTCTTCTGAAACAGTAGTCTCAACTATCTTCAAAATGTAAGATCTAAAAAATGGATTATCTTCAGAAATAGTTTTGAATTTTTGTACTTCTTCAACCTCATTGAAAATAAAATAATTTCTTAACTCTTTTTCTTTAAAGTACTTGCCTGAAAAAATACTTGAATTTTCTCGATAACGATTCAATGCAGCTGCTATAAAAATAACTGCTGTGGTCATTCGTTGTTGACCATCTACAATATGTATTTGTGACTTATTTATTTCATGCAATAAAAGTGTTCCTAAAAAGTAAGTCTTCTTATTGTTGTTCTTGTTATCATCTTTTGTCGTTTTCGCTTGATCCCTTAAATCAGCTATAAATGTATGTAATTGTGGATCACAATCCCACGAATATGCTCTCTGATAAGCAGGTATACTAAATGTACTTAGTTTATATAAATCAATAAGTGAATGTATAGTGTTTTCCATATGTAGTCTCCTAGAATTTAAATCATTTTTATTTATTACTATATTACAACTTGTTTTGCCACACTCTCAACATACCCAAGCAACGCCATTTTTAATGGTTTTCCAAACGAATAATCTGCAGGGAGTAACTGTTCTGCACGATTGGCTTCGATGGCGAGTTTATAGCCATTTAGATAAGTTTTAAGAGTGCGTTCTTCATCTATTGAGCCATCACTAGTTTTCTCTTCACGATATACAGCAATTGATTTACCGCCATTTTTATTGACCAAGGAAAAGGCGGGAATATCCGTTTGTCCATCTCCCAAAAAGATCATGTTCTCAAATGGTACTCGGTAGTGGTGGATAACTTCATTCACAAGCGAAGGATGATCACCATTTTTAGGAGAAACTCCCTTAGCGATCATAAAAAGCTTCTGAGTTTTGATAGTATGACCAACGGTTTCTTTGATGTAACCAAGCTTTCCAGTATCGTCTTCATCAAAATCACAGGCAAATATTTCTTTAAAATAACCATTAAGATCATGTGCTTCAAAAGCGCCTTCTATCATCGGTTTAAGTCCACCACTGATACAGTAGCACTCTAACTCTATATTATGTTCGGCGAACTCTTTTTTGTTAAGAAGTGTTTTAAGATCATCAAAAACCGAGGTGAAACCATCTTTACGGCTAAGCCCTTGATATAGTTCCACCTGACGCCCAAATTCACGTAATTTTTCATTGGTGAGTGCGTATTTACTATCGCGTCTACCATAATCGATCATATTACGCATATAAGAGTGCTCTAGATCGTATCCTTGCTTTCCCAATGCCCTACATTCACGCCAAAACGTTCCTGCATCAACACCCCAATGATCAAAAATGACCTGTTGCTGGAACTCTGGTGAGAGGGTTATATCAAAGTCAAAAATAAGTGCGATGATATTATTCATTTAAAATTCTTTAAAAAATACATCATTCATCATCTCCAAATTCCTCATCAATGGCTTTACACCGTTTTTCATGGATTGTTTTGGCGTCTTTATATTCCATAACCCAAAGTGCTTGGTTTGTAGATATGGGGTCTTTATAGGCATCGCCATACTTCTCACAAAGTGCATTATAAACCTCACTACCGATGTCAGTATCAATAGCAATGCTTCCAAGATAGGGCCATTGAAGCCATTCTTTACCTACTAAATCAAATACTTCTAAGAGTGCTGTTTGCAGAAAATTGGTTTTCATATATTCTAAAAAGTTTTCTCGCGCTATTTCATCTGTGAATTGACGGTTATAAAAACTAAAGGCTTCCTCATCAGAAATTTTCTGGTGTAGCGCGTGTATTTCATTGTAACGAGTATTGAACACCATCCAAATAGAGTCTTTTTTACGGTGTTTGGCTATGTATTCCTCAATAGTATAAAGTAGCTGTGGCATGGGCTTATCCTTTTGTGTGATTATAGACAATGTGGTATTAAATAAAACCTAGTTATGAACATTTCTCTTCTTTGAACTGAATTTCATCAGTACATGATTTTTTCAAATCCTCAACACATATCTCTTTTAAATTTAATATGGCATCTAGTAAACACTTACGTGCCACATTTTCAATTTGACCACCACTTAATTCATAATGAGCAATGGATGCAATGATCTCATTTGAGAGATCTGGAACTTTTGATTTCCAAATCTTTGCGCGGGTCTGCTTACTTGGTTTTGAAACTTCTATCTTATACAGAAATCGTCTTGTTTGTGTGTCAAGACGTTTTATTTATCTACCAAGAGTATTTCTTCATCTCAAGAATAAAACCTAAGTGCATTATAATTATTCATAAGAGACATGAGTTCATATTCAAGATTCCCTTTAAGCTCTTCAAAGTATGTATCCCAATTATCCAAATCTTTAATAATTTCAAATGTTTCATCTAATTTTATTTCTGTTATTTCGTTTTCAGTGATTTTAAGCTTTTTTCTAAGTTTGACAATCTTTGCTTTAAGTTTTTCTTTATTATTTATATTATTACTTGCAACAGTAAAGCTAATATCATGCTGTAACGCGAAAAGTATCTCTTTAACAATTGTTAAATTTTTTTCACTATAGGCATCATTGAGTTTTTGCATCATCTCATGCGCTTGAGTTTTCAGTTCATCAGCTACGATATCTGGATGGCAAAGTCTACTGGCTTGCCTATAGAGCTGTTTAAGTTCTTTTTTCTCGCTTTCACTAAGATCAAATAATTTAGCATTGAGTTCTTCTTCAAAATTATTTCTAAATTCTTCATACATACGTTTAGTTTCTTCGTACTCTTGCATGTCAGGATCTTCGTCAAACTCTTTTATCGCTTTCTGATATTTTTGATTCAAAGCCTCTTCTGCAACATTTAATTCTTCTTTTAAAACTTTTATTTTTTCATAAAGTTCATGGTAGGTATCATCTAAAGGATTAAGTTTTGCCAGTGCTTCTTCAAGAGAAGATTGATATGTTTTTTTCATATCAATAGCTTGTTTTAAAGCTGCATACTTCTCTCTCAAATGTTGAAAACGAGCTCTTTTTTCTGCTGTAGTAAAATGATGTATCTCTTGTTTTACATGTAATATTTTTTGAATGAGCTCTCCTACATGTAATGTGTATTGTATGTTGAATTCATTGATCGTATTAAGGTAGTCATTTTTTTCTTGAAGCTTTTGTTGAAGGTTCTTTTCTAAGGCTTTTAATTCTATTTGAAGTCTTTGAATTTCTTTATTTTCAATCACTATACTGGTTTGTATTAATTCAAGTCTTTTAGTCATTTATATTTTAAGCCCATTTTTCATTATTTCTTTATCCTTACAGAAACAATCAATTTTCCATATTTTAATCGTCTTATCTTCACTGCTAGAAACAATATAGTGATTATCAGGAGAAATAGCAACCGATGTGACCCAATCTTGATGACCTTGCAATGTTCCTATCTCTTTTCCGTTATATAAATCCCAAAGTTTTATGGTTTTATCACCACTTGCAGAAATAATATACTTGCTATCACCAGAGATGGTAACACAAGTAATCCAATCCTTATGACCTTTATATATTCGAATTTCTTTACCATTGTATAAGTCCCAAAGTTTTATCGTTTCATCACCACTTGCAGAAACTATGTATTTACCATTGTTCGCAATAGCAATAGAGGTGACCCAATCTTTGTGTCCTTGAAATGTTTGAATAACTTTACTACTATATAAATCCCAGAGTTTAATAGTTGTATCAATAACATACCTACTATCATTTGTAATAGCAATGGAAGCAATCCAACTTTGGTTTCCTTTTAATGTCTGAATTACCTTTCCTGTATTTATATCCCAAAGCTTAATTGTTTTATCATCGCTTGCAGATATAATAAATTTTCTATCATAAGAAAAAATAACGGAAGTAACTCGATTCTTATGTCCTTTAAATGTTTGAATTTCTTTAGTACTGTTTAGATCCCATACTTTAATTGTTTTGTCGTCACTTGCAGATACAATTCTATTGCTGTCATGAGAAATAGCAATAGAATTGATACAATCTTTATGCCCTTTAAATATCTGAATCTCTTTTCCACTAGGTAAATCCCAAAGCTTAATAGTCGCATCTCTACTTCCAGAAATCATATACTTTCCATTAGAAGAAATTGCAACAGATTCAACAACATTATCACTATGTATTAATGTTATTGGGTATTTTATACTTGGGTTACTTTTTTGTATATTGACAAGTATTTTTTTCGTTATCTTTAATAAGACTCTGGATCTTGCCAATACGAGTTGATGATCGTTGTTAGTGGTTGTTAATTCATTGTTCATAATGTTTATTCAATTGGCATATTCAAAAAATTTTTTAAAATTTTTTGAATAATATCAATCATGTTTTTTTGATGTATAAAGTTTTTCAAAACATTTAAATTAATAGCAAAACTCTCAATTTCACGGATATCATCACCAATGTTTACTGCAATATCATTGATAATATCATCACCCAAAGAGAATTCAAAAATATCACATTTCTTTTTAATCATAGCTATTTTATCTTCAAGTTCTGGTATCCCAATATCAGATATAAATCCACCTATAAAACGACTTTTTAAACGATCTTCAAGACCATTAATCATCTTTGGTGGTTTATCTGAGGTTAATACAATCTGTTTACCTGCAGCGTGAAGTTCATTAAAGGTATGAAAAAATTCTTCTTGTGTTTGAATTTTATTGGCCAAATCTTGTATGTCATCGATAAGTAAAACATCGCAACTACGGTATTTTTCACGGAAACGATCCATTGATTGGTTGCGAAGATTATAGGTAAAGTCATTCATAAACTGCTCAATCGTCGCATAAATAACGATTTTGCCTTTACTTTGAGCATAATTACCAATAGCATGAATAAGATAGGTTTTGCCAACGCCTATTGGACCATAGATGAAAACTGGACTATACATAACACCTGGTTTGTCTGCTACTAGTTTAGCTATGGTGTAGGATACGTGATTAAAATTCCCAACCACATAATTATCAAATGTATACATCTTATTTAGCACTGTAGCGCTAGTTTCACTTGACATAATAAATCCTTTTCTTGAAAAATTTTATATCGATTTTAACACCTAAGCTAGACATATTTATGTCCCATTTTAAAGATATCATGACACATTAAAATCGTAACTCAGGGATAATCATATGCAATTACAGAATTTGGCATTCACTCAACATAGCACTGAATTTAGTAAATTTGAAAACAATAAATTATTGAAAAAAGAGCTGCCATGTTGCACAATCCAAGTGCTAACTCATGCGCTTCTGGTATAGGAATTAGAGATGGTAGAACATTCATCTCTCTTTATCGAAGCGTTATTGCTCGATAAAAAAGCGGTTAAAAAGCTCACAAAACACTATTTTCTAAAACGTAAAACAACACCAAAAGAGCCAAGTATCGATGCCCTCGCAAAAGAATGGGGTATCGACCTTCTTGAGAGTTTTGCGTACGTGATGCTTTATAGAGCTTTTTTTCGTTATGGTTCACCTATAACGCTTGCTAAATTGTGCAAAATACTCCAAATGGAAAAGAAAAAATTTCCGATGCAACTTCGCTTAATGCTTTATCTACGATTCGCTGAGAAGCAAGGTTTGATCACTAAAAAGAACTCGTTAAAGAGAAAAATATCAAAGACAGAGTATGTCATAAAACACTATGACGTTGAAAAACAACAAAGGAAAATTTGATGATACGCAGTCCATTAAAAAAATTACGTAACGCTTTAATCAATTATAGTGATGCAAAGATCATTGAAGCCGTTAAAAATGATCGTGTCATTATGGTGAGGTTATTGCTGATGGTTGGAGTAAATCCAAATGCAAAAGACTCTTCAAATATAACGCTTTTGATGTTGGCGTGTGCCAAGTCTCATCTTAAAATCATCAAACTATTATTGTACTATAAAGCATCTATCTATGAAAAAGATCACGATGGTTGGACGGCTTCAAAATGGGCTTATTTTAAAAACGATCGCGATGTCATTATGCTCTTAAAACAGTATGCAAAGTTACAACCTTTTTACAGTGTTGGGGAGCCTAAAATAAATGTGTTTGAGGACTTTCTTTTAGTCGTGAATGATCAAAAATCATTATGAGAGTAATGCCTTATTTCAGAAAGATGCCTTATAAATTTGTTATGATGTCATGATAATAAGATCAAAGGAGCACACATGAGTTTTCCTCTTAAGCGAGATAAATTAATAGATGTTGAGAGTGGTATAAATTTATACATTATATCGGTTCAAGAAACGTTAAAAGATAAAAGAAAATATGTTTCTCCTTTAGTCACTTTACTCAAAGAGAAAGGCTTACCAAATGATGGATTTAAACCTCAATCTAAAGAAAGAAGTTTTATATGTTATTGGCAACTAAGTGAACATACTTTATTTCTGACATCACTTTTCAATAAAACAGAACAACGCTTTGATGATCTTTTTTTATCAAATCCTAACAGTGAAGCGCTTGATCATTCAGACTCTAACGTTGAGCTGAGAATAAAAGCATCATGGTTTAGTGGCGTTATCGTAACGAGCTGTAGACTGCCTAATAGTGATAAAGATAAAAATAGTGTAGCTTATTATATTACTGGCGGAAATTGCGTAAAAAAAGAAGTTATACATGTAAAAGATCCTTATCCATTTGGAACAGCTTTAGTGGATTATATTGAAAACGATACTGATCTATCTAAAGTGATTCAATAGTAGTATCTTTTTAATATATTGGACACAATAATGTCCATAAAATAGCTTATACTAACTTCATAAAACTTAAAAGGATTTTTATGAAGCTAGCGCTAGGTATTGGCTCTTTTGAACAACATATGCTTAATTCAACAAAATACCTCAATACTATCACCGAGTATAATATATTAGTTATCACAGATGAATTTTTACCCAATAAATACACAATGCCTACATTTCTGACAGATAAACACGGACATGTAATTCAATCCTTTGACACATTCTTTCATACATTCGATTTTGAACTTGTTATGAGTACTTACACACGATGTGTTGTTTTTATTGGTATTGGAGGGGGTTACAGTACGACAGTATTGCAAAAAATCTTAGCCAACAGTTCTTCAAAATCTAGAAAAAAGTTATTTATTATAGCGGTACGACCTTTTGATTTTGAAGGGAAAAACAAACATCTATGCGCAAAAGAGATGGAGCGAACCTTTCATAAGTTAGATGTGCAACATAAAATTTTTTCAGATCGAAACCTCATTCACGATTGCATGCATCAAGACATAAATACCTATATGGATGGTTTTTACAAAATGCTCTATGAAGCAATTCCACGTGAAAAGGAATGTAGATGAAATATTTAAATTCAGCTGTTTTCAACACTGCAAAAAACTTTGGAATCGATCTATCTCATGACAATGAGTTTATTTTAATCACGCAAAATGCCTCTTTGTGCGACCATGCAGCACTTAACGCTACATGTAAACTACTGAGCCTTTTAAACAAAGAAACATTAATGCTCTTAAGTTATACACAGTGGTATATCTCGTTTGAAATGCATCCAAGTTATCCATTGTATGAACTTAGCGAAGCCATGGGAAAAATCATGGATGTAGCCGATGAGTATGATCTTACCTTTGATACTCAAACCAATGAAACATTGAGCCTTGATGAAATTCATCTGAGCATATTTTTTTATCGATTAAGAGGTGACAACGATGCACAAAAACGATAATGTAACACATGAAACGATCGCCGCAATTCGAAATCTCAATGCTTATTTAATGCAGATTGAAAAAGCGATTGTTGAAAAGGCAGTCGTGTTAGATGGAGCATTGAAAGAGGCGTTAAGGTTAAAAAAAGAGGGGTCGTATGATTACGAACTAGATGTCAAAATTGCCTTCTATAATGATTCATTTGACGATCCTTTATGGGAAAAGGAAGATAGATTAAAAAATATATCAGATAAAACAAAGTACTCACACTTAAATGATGGAGAAAATCACAATGAGTATGAAACGATGCTTGATCATCCTTTTTATGGTGAATTTCATTGCGATTTGCTTCGTACATTGGTGACATCAAATCTCGACTGGGATGAGATTTTAAGCATATCACACGTTCATTGGGAGCTTATTCCTAGATATCAATATTGTGAGGAAATTGTCGCTTTCCCTAAAATGAATTCTCTACAAAAAAAGGCTCTACCCATTATGTATGATTTACATACTTATAATTTTTATCTGCCATCTGTTGTGGAAGATGCAATTCGTGAGAGTAACTATCCTTTAGATCTAAGAAAGTTTGATCGCATTGCTCATAACTTATCGTTTGAGTATCGCTTGGACGCACGGCACATAGAGCCATTGATAGATGAAGAACTGAATGCTTATCATACACGTCAATACCTTCTAAACGTCAGAAGCGATAAACATACGATAAGTTCGGTATTGAATTTAGATGTTTTAAAATTAGTCCCTGCACCTATGAGCAATGCTTATTTGATTGATCCTCTTCGTGCAATGGCTAATGGAACAATTCAAGCCTCTTTTTTGGCTTTAGAGGTTGGTTGGGCGATAAATCTTGGCGGAGGCTTCCATCATGCGCATAAAAACAAAGGCGGCGGTTTTTGTTTTTTCAATGACTACGCGCTTGGAACACTACAATTAAGAAAGGCTAACCCATCATTGAAAATTCTTTACATTGACCTTGACGCTCATTTAGGCGATGGCGTTATCGAATTTGCAACACACATGGATAATTTTTATATCTTTGATATGTATAACACGTTTCAAGCAGACTTACGAACGACAAAAAAGAGTAAAGATGGACGTTTTACTTTGATAGGAATTCCATTGTTTACTTCAGATAAAGAGTATCTCACCCTATTGAAACACTCTGTTGCGCCACTCATAGATAACATAGCACCCGACTTCATTTTTTACAATGGCGGCAGCGATATACTCAAAGGCGACCCTCTTGGTAAATTGGCAGTCTCAGCGGAAGGGCTAAAGCAACGAGACATCATGATCTTCACTGAAGCTAAAAAACGTCATATACCGATCATGATGTGTTTGAGTGGTGGCTATGGTGTAGGAAATTATAAGGCTGTTAGTGAAAGCCTTGAAGCCGTTATTGAGCTTATGGTGGATTCTTAAATGGTTAAAAAACCTTTTAAAAGTATATAAAATTATGATTTTTTGTTTTATAATTACTCATAGATAGGAATAATGAATAAATGGAAAATAAATCATGACAGAAATATACATCGAATGGAAAGGTCCTTATTCTCTTGAAAAAGTAAAATCTTTAAAAGGAGATACTGACCATGGAGTTTATTAGATTTATGGTACTCATCCAGTGTACGGTTCACATGTGCTACTCTAAATCGGCAAAGCATGTGAACAAACATTTGCAAAACGTATATTGCAAGAGAATTGGATTTACAATTCTGATGAAGAACAAGTTCAAGTATATGTTGGCAGACTATTCAATAAAAAGCAACCAAGTAAGGAAGAGTGGAACACACTTATAACAAAAGCAGAACAATTACTCATTTTTAGTCATTGGCCAGCTGGGAATTCTTCCAATATAAATTCTCTAACAAAAAAAAGAGAGTTTTTGGAAGAATTCAAAGAAGTGAGAATTTATAACTATGATTCTCATCGCAATTTGATGCCTGAAATTTCTGGGAAAATGTACATCGATGAACTCGCATGGTTTGATGAAAAGTGTGTTTTTTCTGCTAAATAATGTAACTTTTAAGACTGTTCTTTAACTCCCTACAGCTAAAGTATCGCTTAAAATTTCTAAACATAATTCTTTGATAAACTAGCTACTATTTTTTTATTCCATCAAGTCCACCCAAGGGAATACTGAGCCCTCTTTTGACGCTTTTATCGATAAAACTATCATATGGATTAATACGAATTAAATATGCATTCAAAAACTGTTTCGAGACTCTTTCACTTTCATAACGTATGGTTGGAATCGCAGTTCCAGCGCCAATCTCTATTACAACGATATGGGCTGTTTTATTTTGCTTAAGCCATTTACGATATCTTGCGATTTGTTGATTAAAACGTTTTTCGTTCCAATAAGACCAGTCTCCAAACATCAGTATATTCGGCCGAGCGATAGAACCACAATAAGGACATGAAGGTATGTTAAGAGCACGAAATGTGTCTAAATTAACGTTAACAAACGTATCGTTTGCACGCCATATCTTTTTTGAACATGGAGTTAAACACTGCAAATGATGGATACTTCCATGAACTTCAACGATTTTCTCTTCATCAAATCCTGCTTTTTGAAAGTGCCCATCAACATTGGAAGTATAGATGAAATAATTGTTATTTTTTGAATGAACAAGCTCTTTTAAAGCATCAAAGCCTTTATGAGGCGTAGTAGCACGGTATAAATTGAGCCTTTGACCATAAAAAGCCCAAGCAAGAGAAGGATCTGTCTTAAAAAGTTTTGGCGTAGCCATATCTTCAAAGTGAAGTCCTTTATCTTTTAGAAGTGGATAAGCTCTCCAAAAGCCCTCCTCTCCCCTAAAATCGGGTAAGCCACTATCGACACCCATGCCAGCACCTGCTGTGATGAGAATCGCTTCGGCATTTTCAATCAGTTGCTTTGCAATGTTTATGGTTTCTTCAAGTTGCACTTTGTATCCTTTATGTCCACTACTATAAGTCTGCATTAACAGAACTTTATCTCATTTTACGGACATAAAGATGTCTTCTTTATTGAATACTTTGATGATAAGCGTGTATTTTTTCTTTCACGATGTCGGCAATCCATTGAGGTTCTAAGACTTTAATGTAAGGGACATACCAAAAGATCAAAGGCACGATTTCCATTTCATGCGTGATAGGTACAATAATCTCTACTGAACCATCAGCATCTTTGCCTATAATTGTTTGTCCTTTCAGTGGTTTACGCTCAAAATAGGTTATCACTTCTTTATCAATGAGTAAATGCACATCAAAAAGCTCTTTATCCAAATCAAACCAAATGGAATTTGCCTTTTTTAAACGTTCTTCCAACGTTGTATTGATCGCAAATGTATTATCTTGGATTGTGAGACTATTAATGGATTTAAGATAAAACTTTTTAAATTTATTCTCTTCATTGATATCAAGTGCTAAGAGGTACCAAAAGCTGTCAAAAAATACTAATTTAAGTGGTTGAACGTCAAAAACATGTTTTTTGTAGGTAAAGCTAACGGTGTGCTTTGTTTTAATCGCTTTTTCCAGCAAAGAAAAAAGCTCTATATGGCTTTCATCCAAGGATTCACTCTCGACATTCGCAAAAATAGGATGTTCTAATTGTTGAGAGATTTGTTTCAGCAGAGAATGTGCCTTGCCATAAAAACTACTGCCAGCATTTTTTGCCATCTCATCTAAAATACCGAGAATAATGCGCTCATTGGAATTAAGATTATCTTCGGCTTTTTTGTTATCAAGCTTCCACATTCGTCCTTGTTTAACAGCCCCATACTCACCTAAAACTTCATACAAGTCACGCTGAATGGTCTTTGTACTAACATCCATTTGTTTTGAGAGATCTTGAATACTCATACCATCGCATGATTGTTTTAAAAGCTCGTAAATAGTGTTGATACGTTCCCATTTTGAATTATTTGATGGCCGTTCGACTTTTGGCATACATATCCTTTAGAACATTTGTCAGATTATACATGAATATTGTAATTATATTTTTAAAAATAGACATAAATTTGTCTTAGTCACTTGCTAAAATTTTATATCATATCCCGTATACTATAGAAATTATTCTCGTTGCGGTAAATTTTCAAAAATAAAGACTCTTTATTTTTAAAAGATCTACTTTTTATGTAAGGTATATAATGACACTAACGATCCACAAAGGAACAAATGAAATTGGTGGAAGTTGTATAGAGCTTTCAACTCGAAATACAACTCTCTTATTTGATTATGGAACACCACTAAATTTGGAGTCAAAAAAACTTCATTTTACAAATAAAAAGGTTGATGCCATTATTATCTCTCATCCTCATCAAGATCATTTTGGCGAAATTACAACGGTTGAAACTGCTATTCCTATTTACTGTGGGAAGCTTTCAAAAGAGCTGATGAATGCAACGAAGCTTTTTACGGGACAAGGTTTACTGGAAAATAAGTTCCATCATTTTGAAGCATGGAAACCCTTTCAAATTGGAGATATAACCATAACTCCTTATTTGGTTGACCATAGTGCTGTCGATGCGTATGCTTTTTTAGTTGAATATAACGGTAAAAAAGTAATTTATAGTGGTGATTTTAGAGCTAATGGCAGAAAATCAAAACTCTTTGAAAACATGCTTAAACAAAAGAAGCTCAAAGATGCTGATCTTCTTTTGATGGAAGGAACGATGCTACAACGAAGCAACGAAGAGTTTCCCAATGAAATCAGTGTCGAAAACAAGATTCTTGAGACGCTAAAAAATACAGAAACCATTACGTTTATGGTAGGCTCTTCCCAAAACATTGACTCTCTCGTTTCTGCTTACAGGGCATGTAAAAAAACAGGAAAAATCTTTGTAATCGATATGTACACCGCATGGATACTTGAAAAAATGTCAAGTGTTTCAACATCTATTCCAACGATGGATTGGAAAAATGTTTTTGTATTGAAAGTGTATGGTGGAAGCTATTATGAGAAAATCAAAAAAAATCGTGACTACTTTGGGGATTTTCAATACAGACTTTTTAGTAATATAATTTCAATCGATAATATTAAAAAAGAGCCATCACGCTATTATGTAAAAATTTCTCCTTGGCATATTGAAAAACTTTTAAGTAAGCTTGATATTCTGAGTGCAAATATTATCTATTCTCAATGGCTTGGTTATTTAAAGCCTGAATTTAGCGATGCAAAAACGATCAAGCTATATCAAAAACTGCAAGAAAATCATAACTGGATTTATGCACATACCAGTGGACATGCTGATCTTGAAAGTTTAAAAAAGTTTTCAGAAGCATTAAGTCCAAAAGCTCTCATTCCTATTCATACAGAACATAAAGATGCGTTTTGTAAACATTTTGAAAATACCGTTGTCCTTGAAGACGGTATGCCATTTGTTATTTAAGACATTAGGAAAAACCATGCAAGAATCAAATGAAACACTCATTTTAACGTTTGAAAATGTTTATAAAGAAAATAGTTACAGAGGCTATCAGATTCATGATTTAACAGAATTTAAAAGTGAAAGTATTGATGGGGAAATGGAAGATATTAAAGAAGATATTATCGCTAATGTCGAAAAATACTTGAATATTAAAACCAACAAAAGTTCCTTCATCTACAATGACACAGAGACTATTTTAGAAGGGGATTTTCCCTTGGATTATATGATTAAGAAAGTTGATGTAGTTATTCACGATCATTATACGTATGATTCTTATAAGCATAATAATGTGATGTATATCGATATGTATGAAGATCATTGTTTTAAAATAGAAAATAAATATGAAGAATTAGATGATGATATGCGCCAAGAACAAATTGACGTTTTTGATGATGCTCTTCATGAGGAGACACAGGAATTTATAGATAATACAAGAGGCTATATTGCAAATGAAGAAGCATGTTATTTATCAAATTATTACTATACTGTCGATGTTCAAATAACACTCACAAAAGCTATATTTTAAAAATATATACCAAAGGATTTAAAGATGGAAGACGCATTCAAGTATTTCAAATTAGCAAAAAGATTGAACGAAAAATACAAGGATAAACTTAATGAAACAGACAAAGATAATCAGGGTAAAATGCATTGCCGTGGCAATGTGAAAGGGATATCACTTGTATCATTAGACTCAAAAACACCAGAAATGGGATATTCTGGTATAAAAACAGAAGAAAAATTTATGACACTTATATCTCCTAAGAAAGTATTAGAAAAACCAAAACGAAAAACTCCTGAAAAACTTTTGCAAGCGACTATTATCGACAAAGCAATGGGTCATCCTTCTCATCTATTACCGTTTGGAGATAATATTCAATTTATTACATCCGAGTTAGTGATGTATGATCAAGCAAATCAAAAAATTGTCAATGATATTTTAGGTTTTAGCAAAAATAATGAACTCTATATTATTGAACTAAAATCTTCAAGGTTTTTAACAGAACTTCAAAAACAAGTAAATGATTTTGAAGCTATTGTCAAAGAACAAGCAGATTTTTTTTACGACTTACTGAAAATCTATGGATTAGAATGGGATAGATGCTCTATTCAAAAAGCTGTTGTTTGGCCTAAATGTCATTCTAAAAATAAAGTATTTCAAAATGACGTTATAGAATTTACGTATGAAAAAGAGATACTTGAACAAGAAAAACAATCGCAATTAATCATTGAAGAAGCCCAATGCGTTTAATACATTTGAGCGATCTCCATTTTAACCAGAGTTGGTTTGATTGGATAATGGCACAACAAAATGACTATGAAATTTTTTGCTTGAAGAAACGATTATTAGGAACCAAAGTGTAGTTCCCTATTAAAAGAACCCTAATTTTTTCAATTACATATTTGTTCCAAATAGAAATATTAAAAACTTGCAGATATTACACTCCCAGATCATCAGTATTTTACCAACAACACTCTACCTTTTAAGAGACGTACGCTCAAAATTCTTGACTATTTTCTTGACTATTTTTCCTAGTTTGCAATATTTTTTCTTGAAAACTTATTGGATAAAAAGCCTATTTTATGGATATTTTTTAGATACTATAGAAAATAAATATCATCATAATACACTCGTGTTTTCATTACATTCCTTATACTTATTCTCGTATTTTATCTCTATTATATCATGTGTGTTGTATTGTTCTACAATACTTTATTGTAAAGGAAGTCCATCAATGCGTT
>Ga0302250_1000312_pt1 | contig 53592 bp, 51 predicted proteins | sample AAG_RA_Asp_MG_FD_193536 | JGI IMG/M metagenome (GOLD analysis project Ga0302250, IMG submission 193536) | Enriched activated sludge microbial communities from anaerobic digester in WTTP, New Holstein, Wisconsin, United States - AAG_RA_Asp | ecosystem: Engineered > Bioreactor > Anaerobic >...
CTTCTTTGTCAAGAAAAGGCAGCGTTTTCTCTCCGCCGACTTTCACCACTGAACCGCGCGTCCCTCCCTCATCTTTTTTCGCGCCGATCACGCAAGTAAAAACTTCCCCCTGCCATTTCTCCAGCATTTCTTCCTGTCGGGACATTTTTGTTTCTCCGGATATTATGTAGTGCGCTGTTACATAAATTATTTAAACAGCGCACAGAATCCGCCAAAGTCTCAGTGGCGGACGATCTAATTTCGATTCTCGATTATCAGAAACTTATGTAACAATGCAACAATATCATAAGCTTCATTCTACCACACTATCAACGCCTTGCTAAACTATTTCCATGGCTTCCAGCGCTTCCAGCGCCGCCGAACCGTCCCGCAAATCCAGCAGGGACGTCCCGTTAATGCCGGCCTCGGCGACTTTCATATCGAAAGGCAGATAACCGAGGAACTCCATACCCGGCCCAATATCTTCCGGAGCCGGAGCGTCGCAGAGACGGCACTTGTTCACCAGCAGGGTTTTTCTGTCCACTTTCAAAGAAAGTTCGTCCGCCAGACAGGCAACTCTCCGGGCGGCTTTCATCCCGGCGGCGGTGGCGTCGGCGACCGTCAAGAGCAGGTTTATCCTGCCGGCGGTCTTGCGCGAAAGATGTTCGAGCCCCGCCTCGTTGTCTATCACCACGAAATCATAATCCGCGGTGAGTTTAGTGAGCACTCCGCGAAGGATATTGTTCACGTAACAATAACACCCCGGCCCTTCCGGCCTGCCCATCGTCAAAAGGTCCAAGCCTTCGCATTCCTGGACTGCCGACTGCACCTCGTATTCCAGGAACCTCTCCTTACTCATCCCTTTCGGGACGCTCTCCGGGTTTTTTGCCACGGCGCCGATGATATCACCAATGGTGCGCTCCGCCTTTACGCCGAAAGCCGCGGCCAGGTTATCGTTGGGATCGGCGTCCACCGCCAGCAAAGAACCTTTACCGCGGGAAATTATCAGTCTGGACAACAACGCCGAAACCGTAGTCTTACCGGTCCCTCCCTTACCGGACACGGCCAATACATAACTCATCCCCTCCCGCCTCCACCGGTAAAACCCTCCAGATCGGTGTGCGGAAAGAACAAAGCCGCCATGTATTCCTCCATGTAGGACGGCTCCAGAGAAAGTTCGCAATAAGTCATCCTGGAAGCTATCTCAGCGGCTTCCCCGCGCGCCTGCGGGGAAAGCAAAGCGCTGCGCGCCCCGGACAATGAAGTGTTGCCGCAGAACACGAAACGTTTGTTCTCCAGCGCCGGCAAAAGGCCTATCTCCTTAGCGCTCTCCACGTTGATGCATCTGCCGAAGCCGCCGGATATATAAACGCGGGACACCCCTGCGAAGTCCATTCCCACGTGCTTCAGCAGCGCGGAAGCGGCGGCGTAGATCGCGGCTTTGGCCCGTTTAAGGTTCTCGATGTCCGCTTCGCTGATGACTATATCCTCTCCGCCCGAAGAGCAAACCAGATATTCACTGCCGTGCGCTCCCGGCCTGACGCCCGGCGCTTCTTGATTAAGGCGTCCATTCCTGTCCATTATCCCTTCCCGCAGCAGCATCGCCAACAGGTCTATGTAACCCGATCCGCATATACCGCGCGCGGCGACATTCCCGTTGACTTCATAGCCGTCCCGGCCCGGAGAAGATACTTTCTGGATAGCTCCGGACGCGGCGCGCATGCCGCAAGTAACCCCCGAACCCTCGAATGCCGGGCCGGCGGATGCCGCGGCGCAGACAATGAACTCGCTGCCGCCAAGAGCAATCTCCCCGTTGGTCCCGACGTCTATCAAAAGGCAAAGTTCCCCGCTGCGATGCATCCCGCAAGCAAGCACACCGGCGGTAAGATCGCCGCCGGCATACCCGGCGACCCCGGGCAGGGCGTAAACAGACGCGCTGCCGGCAATGCAGATACCGGACTCCCGGGCCGTCAGATAAGGCAACTCGTTCACTACCGGCAGATACGGCTCTCTACGTATGTATTTCGGCTCTATGCCTAAAAGCATATGCGTCATTATGGTATTCCCGGCGAAAGAAACGCAGCCGATATCTTCTTTAGCGAGCTTCGCGGCCTTTATAAGGTCGGCGGCGATCCTGTTGACCCCTTCCAGGGCGGCGCAACGCAGCTGCTCCAGTCCTCCGGGGGACTGCTGTGAATACACGATACGCGAAATTACATCGCTGCCGAAAGCAGCCTGGGCGTTATAAACCGTCATCCCCAACACCGGCTTACGCGCGTTGAGATCGACCAGTTGGCCGGATATGGTAGTGGTCCCGATGTCGAAACAAAAACCGTAATTCTCTCCCGAGGTATCTCCCGCTTCTATCCTCGTGACCACAAAATAACCCGGGGCCCGCGTCAAAGACACCGTAACTTTCCACCCGGCGGCTCGCAGCAACCCGGGCAGGCAGCGCAACAGTTCTAAAGGTATCTCAAATTCCCCTTCCAATCCGCAACGCGAACGCAGATGCCTGCGGATCCTCTCCCAGTCGCAAAGCCGGTCGTGTTTATCCGGTTCGGGAAGTTCAAGAAAGAATTTCTCCGTAAGCGGCCCCGGGGAAAACACATACCCGCAAGCGGAGTTCTCTCCCGTTTCTTCAAGGAGGTCGGCCGGCTCCAACCGCGAAGAAAAAGGCACTTCCACTTCCAGGTCGCCCCGAACAAGAGCCAGACAAGCCATGCAGATCCCCTTTTTTTTGTCGGAAGGAGAAAGTTTACCGGAAGGCGGGAGATGAACATTCCCGTTTATCACCCTGACCCTGCAGGCGCCGCACGTGCCTTGCCCGCCGCATCGCGCGTCCAGCCTGATACCGGCTTCATGCGCGGCGCGCAGTATGGTGGTATCAACAGGCACCTCCACACTTTTTCCTTCGGGATAAAAAGTAACTTTGTAATCAGCCATTACCGACATGCTCCCCGCCGGCGGGCACGAACACCCGGCCGTTCAATCAGGAAAGGTTTTTAAGGAACGCGGGCAGGCCGGAAGCTTCTTTAGGCCCGACTACTACTTCCCACCCGGATTTCTCTTCAAGGTTACCGCTCATCATGGCCACGTATCCCGGAATGATCAACCGGTTGTGCCCGACCAGCCCGGACACGCCGAATTTCTGCAGGGAATCCGTTATCTTCTCCGGCGTAAACTTCTCCGCGGCCCAGGCGGTGAGCACCGACATCCCCTCGGTGTCGACGCTGACTATATAAGACGGGACCTTACTGCTTTCCACCTCTCCGAGGACCGTGAAATACGTTAAAGAGAAATTGGTGGTAATCAGCACCGGCGACTCCTTTCCGGCGTTGCCTATCGTATATACTTTAGGCTCTATCTGAAGAGGTTTTTGCGGATCGCTGTAGATATTCTGGCGGAGTGTCAACAGGGCCAGCGTTTCCTCGGCTTCGGAAACCTCCAGCAGTATCAAACCGGCGTATTTACAGATATCCCCTGCCGCCTCGACGGCAACAGAGTATGGGTCCTTTCCTTTCAGGACTGTGACAGCGGGATACCCTAACAAACGGTTGTTTTTCTTAAGGGCCTGCCTGCGCCACTGGGTAAGCCGCCAGATACGCTCGCGCGGCTCCTGCTCACCCGTATCCAGAAGGATCTGCGCCACGCCACCGCCGTTCAACTCCTTCACCAATTCCGCCTGTTCCTCCAGCGTGTCGCCGTAAACGGCCGCCGGGACGCGCGCCTGCGCGGCAAGCGGCATGAACTCACGGATGTTATCTTTCGTGACCCGGTAAATCAAAGGGGCCGCCCCTTTAACCGCCTCGAGAGCGGCCCGCAGTCCGGATGCGTCGGAGGGCATCAATACCGGATTAAGTCCGGAAGCATCAACCGCGGCCTTCACCGCGGCCGCGAATTTCTCGGCGGAATTAGAGGACTGCCGCACGGCAATCACGTCGGGTTTAAGAATCTGGCCTACCCTCTCGAAAGAAACGCCTCCCAGCCTGGACGCCGTCCGCTTTATTTGCTCTTCCGGAAGAACGTCGTCTATGATAAAACCTATACCGCAGGGATTCCTGAATTTCTCCTCGTGCCGGAAGAGGACCGTTTCATTGCCCACTTTCAGGCAGCCTTCCCCGGAACCGATACTCACCAGATTTATGGGTGGACGTCCAGCGTCGGCCAGGATATTCCCGGCCTCCTCGCTCAAATAAGGGCATTTCCCGGCCTCCACCCCTTTTTTCGCAAGCTGCATCGCGAAAGCGAGACATGTAACGAAACCGCATTCTTTACAGTTTGTCTTCGGCAGTATCTTGTAAATGTCTAATCCTGAAAGTGCCATTTCCGCTCCTTTATATCACCAGAAAAAAATTTATGAAAGATCCGCCGCGTCAATCATCCCGCCCGGTCCGGGCGGCGAGGACGCGCGAAGCGAAATATCCGGCCCCGAATCCGTTGTCTATGTTCACCACGCTCACACCCGGAGAACAACAGTTCAACATAGCCAACAGCGCGGAGAGCCCTCCGAAACTGGCGCCGTAACCGCAACTCGTCGGCACGGCTATCACCGGACAAGCGACCAGACCGCTCACCAGGCTGGAAAGCGCGCCTTCCATCCCGGCGACGACGATTATTACCGCCGCTCCCTTCAAAAGACGCGCGCTGCCTAATAAACGATGCACCCCGGCGACGCCTACGTCGTAAAGACGCTTAACCCTGATACCGGTAACCTCCAGTGTGGCCGCGGCCTCTTCAGCTACCGGTATATCGGATGTCCCGGCGCTGATCACCAGAACCGTGCCTTTAGCCGGTTTACGTTTCCTGCCGCTGCGCAGATAAGCCAGTCCGGCGGACGCGTTATAGCGCAATCCGGGCAGGGACCTGCGCAGGTCGGCGTAAACCGCTTCATTTAGACGGGTCAACAACAAATCCTGCTTCCTGCGCAGTATCTCTTTTGCTATGCCAATAATATGTTCCGTCCGTTTGCCGGGGCAATAAACGACCTCCGGGAACCCTCTGCGCAGGGCTCTCCCGATATCGACTTTGGCGAACCCAAGATCATGGAAACTTTTACTTTTGCCCATTATTTCAACGGAAGATGAACAAAAGCAGAAAAAGCACGATCAGCGTGGAAAAGATGTAAAAATCGTTATAATAAAGAAAATCGAAGACCTTGTCCTTGAAAGGATACAAGTCGCGGGTTGGAGAAGAATTCCCGGGGCCGAGCGTATTTTTGTATGACTCCACCTGCTCTTTCCTGAAACGCAGATAGACGCCTGCAATCTTATAAGCAGGTATCTTGCCCTGTTCGGCCAGATCCATAACCTCGCGCTCGGATACATTCAGATAAAGCGCTACGTCCCTGATAGTGAGAAGTTTTTCTTCGCCCATTTTTAATGCGCCGCCTCCTTAAAAAATCAGCTGGCCTTCATTTACTTATCTTGCCGGAAGCGACCCAGGCGTCTATCGACTTGCGCTCGAACTTCCAGGTTTCCCCTTCTTTGATGCCGGGGACTTTACCCGAACCGGCCCATTCCAGCACCGAATTCAGGTCCACTTCCAGATAACGCGAAAGTTCTTCCGCGTTCATGAAATCCCGCAGCATCGAACAGCGGCCCTCCAGCACCGCCCCTTCGGCGACATTCAGCCTGGCCGGAAATATGTCCCCTTCGACCACTGAATTCGGCAGAAGAGTGAGCATCTCCCTGGCCACCAGTTTGCCGTTGAATTTTCCGCCGACTATCACGTTGTCTCCGGAGACATCGCCTTTTACGGTGGAAGACGGCCCTATAGTAAGGTTGCCGCGCGCGTCGAGGTTGCCGTCGAAACTGCCGTTTATGCGCAGGTTCACCGGATCCTTGAAACTCAAATTTCCCTGCATAGAAGCGTCGACATCGAGGATCTTAACGTCCATTTTTTTCTTCGCGTTAAATGCCATCCTCTCCACCTCCCTTGCCTTGTTTGACCACCGGAATTATTTCCTCAAACCTCCTCAAGATCAGTAGGACCGCCAGAGAAAGGAACGTCGTATAGACCGCCGCCGGATAAAAACCGCAACCTACCGCCAGGCCTATGCCGCAGGATACCCAAAGGCTGGAAGCGGTAGTCAAGCCGCGAACCCCTGTGCGGGCGCGTATAATGGTCCCCGCTCCCAGAAAACCTATGCCTGTGATTACGCCGGCGGCGATACGCGACGGATCAACCGCCGCCTGGCTCTTATATATATCAAAAACATAAAGGGATGTCAACATGATAAGGCACGAACCGAGACTGACCATTATATGCGTGCGCAGTCCGGCGTGCCGGCGGTGCCACTCCCTTTCCAACCCGATAACTCCCGCCAGAACGGCGGAAATAGTCAATCTTAGAATAATATCGAGATTGGTAGCCATAGAACCCCCTTTTTAAAAGACAACTGGATAAAACATTTGTATCTTTTTCCTTCTTCCCTCGTTCCTCTGCGTTTTTAGTCCAGATCCAGCCCGAGTTCCGTTCCGGCCCTTACGCCTTTACGATAAAGACTGCGCCCGAGACAGGCGATCATAGCCCCGTTATCGAGACAGAAACGCTTCTCCGGAAAGAATACCTTTATCCGGGTCTTGGCCGCCCGCCGTTCGAATTCCCTCCTGAGACGTGAATTGGCCGCCACTCCTCCGCCTACGAGGATATCCCGGAGATGCCTGTCGGATGCGGCGGCAAAGGTCTTGTCCGCCAGCGTCCCGACGACCGCTTCCTGAAAGGCATAAGCTATATCATTGACCGTTCCGGCCGGCACTCTTGCGCCGCTACGTTTAAGAGAAGAAACATAATACAGCACAGCCGTTTTTATACCGCTAAAACTGAACCCGTACCTGCTTCCGGCTGCCGAACAGTTGAACCTGAGTCCGCTTCCTCCGGAAGAAAGCGCCGCCCTGCGCTCTATGACAGGCCCGCCCGGATAACCCAATCCGAGTATCTTGGCTACTTTATCGTAGGCTTCGCCGCAGGCGTCGTCGGCGGTAGAACCCATCTCCTCCATACTGTCGCAGTCTTCGACGCGATAAATACTGGTGTGCCCCCCGGAAACGATCAGAGCCGCGAAGGGGAATTTTATTCCGCGATGCGAAAGGAAGTTCGCGTAAATATGTCCGTGCAGATGGTTCACCGCGGTCAACGGTATCCCGGCGGAAAAAGAAACGGATTTCGCGAAATTTACCCCGACGTTCAATGAACCGGCAAGCCCGGGGCCGTTGGTAACGGCGATAAGCCCGATGTCATTTAGAGTAAGGCCGGCTTCGCCCAGCGCGCAGTCGCAAACACCGGCAATGGAATCAAGCTGCATACGGAACGCGATCTCCGGTATGATTCCGCCGTATTTTCTATGCAGGTTCAGGCTGGAGGCGGTTACATTGGAAAGCACGCGGCCGGCCCCGCCGATAACCGCAGCCGAAGTCTCATCGCAGGAAGTTTCTATGCCCAGTACATACATAAGAAAGGTTCGCGCCCTTTATGCCTGCTGATCGTCAATTATCCGCACGGCTTCTCTCCGGTTTCAGGCCGGAAACTACGGTGAACCGATAACCTTCGCGCTGGAGCTGCGGCATAACCTCGGCAAGGACCTCCACGGTCGCCCTGCGGTCATGGCCTATACCTATGGCCTGGCCGCGGCGCAAAGCGGCGGCTTTCAGTTTGCCGATTTGCTTCTTGATATAATCGGGGTTAAGACTATTATCTATGAAAACGTCCCTGCGGTAAAAAACCACCCCGCACTTCTGGGCCTGGGAAGCGCATACCGAATGTGACGAGACGTAACTGTCCAGAAAATAAAGCCCCCTGCGTTTAAGCTCGCACAGAACGGAATTCATCAATCCCGGGTCCTCGGTGGCCCTGGATCCCATATGGTTGGATACCCCGGACAGGCCGCCCACACTTGCCGAAGAACGCCCGATAATCTCCGAGACCCGATGCCGACTCATCCCCGTCATAAGGGTGTCTTTCTCAAGCCCGACCTTCTCCCAGGGCTCCATCGGCAGGTGCAGCATGACTTCCATACCGGCCGAGCGCAATTCAGAAGCGGCCCGCGCGGAATAAGCGAGATTGGGCAGAACCGACACTGTGACCGGACAGGGAAGTCTTTTTATCCGCTCAAGATTGGAGAGGTTGTAACCGAGATCGTCTATGACAATGGCGATTTTTCCCTTGCACACCGGCACGGGCACAGGCTGCGGCGCGGTGCGCGCCGCCTGGCGGCGTTGCGCCGGCTGTACTTTCGTGCGGACGGCCAGCAGCCTGAAGATAACAAAGGACTGAAGGACGATCACCGCCAGCAGAAAAACGATAATTGAGATCCCGCGCGCAGACTCCGCGGCGTTACTCGGCAGATCTATCCCCCGCATCCCCGGCTTGCTTAACCTGTTTCTCATTTGGTGTTTTTGGTTGTAACGTAAATATCTATAGCCTTTAATATATCCACCGCGCTTATCAATTGTCCGTCGGATTTATAATCGAACGCCTTGCCGTCTTTTCCCTTGTGGTCAGGTTCCGCCTGCTCCATCTCCTCGAATATCTCCTCCTTCTTTTTCCCGTCGGCGCCGGTTTTCGGCCCCTGCACGCGCGTTTCCGCGGACTCGACATCCGGAGGCACTCCTTTACCGTGTATCTCCCTGCCCAACGGAGAGAAATATTTGCTGGTAGTGAGTTTGAGCGCGGAACCGTCCGGCAAGGGAATGATCGTCTGCACCGAGCCCTTGCCGAAAGATTTCATACCGACTATCACGGCGCGCTTGTAATCCTGCAGGCATGCCGCCACTATCTCGCTTCCGGAAGCCGACCCCTCGTTTATAAGCACGACCATCGGCATGTCATACGGCTGTCTGGAACGTGAGAAGAACTGCATGTTCTGGTTCTCCTTGCGGCCCTTCGTGTAAACTATAAGCTTGTCTTTGGGCAGAAACTTTTCGGCAACCCTTACCGCCACGTCCAGCAGCCCGCCGGGGTTATTGCGCAGGTCCAGTATCAGCGCCTTCATACCGGAATTGGACAATTTTTTCAGAACGCCTTCTATATCCTGCGGGGTGTTCTCGCGGAATTCCACCAGGCGTATATAACTTATCCCATCCTCCAGTATCAACGCCTCTTTGATATCCTTGATCTTGATGATGTCCCGCACGATATGAAAATCCAGCAGTTTCTGCTCCGACTCGCGCAGCACGGTGATATCCACCGCTTCTCCGGCCTTGCCGCGCAGTTTCTTGACCGCTTCCGTCAGGGAAAGGTCGCGCGTGATTTCGTTGTTCACCTTGACGATCCTGTCGTTAGCCTTCAATCCGGCCTTCCATGCCGGAGTGTCTTCGATAGGCGTAACCACGGTAAGCAGGCCGTCCTTGAGCGTTATCTCTATGCCTATGCCCCCGAACTTACCTTCCGTATCGACCTTCAACTCATTATAAGTGTCCGGATCCAGGAACTGGCTGTGGGGATCGAGCGCGGAAAGCATCCCCTTCATCGCCCCGTAAATGAGCTTCTTTGGGGATACCTCCTCCACGTAATCGTCCTCCACGAGCGTAAACGCATCCGAGAACAATTCCACCTGACGGTAAAGCTCATCGCTGCTTTTTTTCTCCGCCGCGGACTGGACGTGAGAAACGCCCCAAAGCACCAATCCCGCGACGGCCGCCGCCATAATAAGATACCTGGATCTACGCATTTGCCAGCCTCCGTTCCAGGAGTTCCTTAACGACCTTGGGATTGGCTTTGCCGCACGACATCCGCATTACCTGCCCGACGAGAAACATCACCGCGTTGGACTTTCCGGAGCGGAAATCCTGCACAGATTTATCGTTCTCCGCCAGCACCCGCGTAATTATCCCGTCCAGCGCCGAGGTGTCGGAGATCTGCGCCAGGTTCCGCGCCTTGACGATCTCCCCGGCCGTGGTCTTACCATCTATCATCTCCTTCAATACCGACTTTGAGACCAGGTTCGAGATAACGTCCTTTTGCACCAAAAGCACTAATTCGATGAGCCCGGGAGGAGTGATCCCCAGCCCGCGCAGGCCGCAGCCGCGCGAATTAGCCTCTGCCAAAAGAGAGCCTATCAGAAAATTCACCACCGGCTTCTTGTCTGCGGCATCGAAAGCCCTGAAACACTCCTCCGCGAAATCGGCGTCGCTTTTCTCGGCGATAAGAATCCCTGCCTCGTAGAAGGAAACGCCGAACTCTCTGATGAAACGCTCGGCCTTTTGCTGAGGCAGTTCCGGTATGGCGGCGCGCGCGCGCGCTATTTCATCATCGCCGATCAAAAAGATCGTCAGGTCGGGGTCCGGGAAATAACGGTAATCGTGCGCCTCTTCCTTGCTGCGCATGGAAAAAGTCATGGACTGCCGCGCGTCCCACAAGCGGGTCTCCTGAACCACACTGCCGCCTTCCTTCAGTATCTCCGTCTGACGGGATATTTCGCAGGACAAGGCGTCCTTGACCGCCTTGAACGAATTCATGTTCTTAAGCTCGGCCTTGGTGCCCAGTCTGCCTTCTCCTTTCGGACGCAGCGAAATATTGGCGTCGCAGCGCAAAGAGCCTTTTTCCATATCGCAATCAGAAACCCCGAGATATTTAACGATACTCTTGAGCTTGGTCAGATAGGCGTAGGCCTCCTCCGGAGAGTTGATATCCGGCTCCGTCACTATTTCCAGCAGAGGCACACCGGCGCGGTTGAGATCCACCAGACTGCCGTCGTCTTCATGCATCAACTTGCCGGCATCTTCCTCCATATGCACGCGCTTAACGCGTATGACCTTCTCCCCGCCCGGCGTATCGATACGCACTTCACCGCCCAGGGCCGCGGGCATGTCGAACTGGGATATCTGGTAGCCTTTGGGCAGATCGGGATAAAAATAATTCTTTCTGTCGAACTTGGTGCGTTTCTGTATCGAACATCCCAGGGCCAGCCCGACCTTCACGGCGCAGGACAGCACATCCTTGTTCAGCACCGGCAAAGCCCCGGGCAGGCCGAGGCAGACCGGACAGACGTTCGTATTGGGCTCCATGCCGAACTCGGCACGGCAGGAACAGAACGCCTTGGTCCTCGTGTTCAACTGAACGTGCACTTCCAATCCTATTACCGCTTCATATTCCATAAGTCGTCCCGTCATTTATCACAATTCCGGCCTGCGTTTTTCCCGCGCGGACACGGCTTGTTCGTAAGCGTAAGCGAGCCTAAAAATAGTTTCCTCTTTGAAATGCCCGGCCATTATCTGCATACCGACAGGCAGTCCTTCGCCGGTGAACCCGCAGGGCAGAGATATCGCCGGGATGCCGGCGAGGTTTACCGATATCGTGCAGATATCAGAAAGATACATCTTCAGGGGATCGCCGATCTTCTCGCCCAACCCGAACGCCGGCGTGGGGCTGGTAGGGGTAACGATGCAGTCGAACCCGCCAAAGACCTTATCGAAGTCGTTCTTGATCAGGGTGCGCACCTTCAAAGCACGCAGATAATACGCGTCATAATAACCGTGAGAGAGGGCGAACGTCCCCAGGATTATACGCCGTTTGGCTTCTTTTCCGAAACCTTCGCCGCGCGTGCGGCTGAACATGTCGTGAAGGCTCTCGGCATCCGCGGCCCGAAAACCATACCTTACCCCGTCGAAACGCGCCAGGTTGGAACTGGCTTCGGCGGTCGCGATAATGTAGTATACGGGAACGGCGAATTCCGTATGCGGCAGGGAGACTTCTTCGCAAACGGCGCCCAGGCGCCTGAATTCTTCCAGGGCGCGCAGAAGCGATTCCTTTACCTGAGAATCTATTCCCTCAACCATATATTCTTTAGGCACTCCTATGCGCATACCCTTCACCGGCCGGCCCAGGCAAGCGGTATAGTCGGGAACCGGTTCGTTGACGGAAGTGGAATCCTTGGGATCATACCCGGCAATGATATTAAGAAGCATGGCGCTATCGCGCACGTCTTTGGTAATAGGGCCGATCTGGTCAAGGCTGGAAGCGAAAGCCACCAGTCCGTAACGGGAAACCCTTCCATAAGTAGGCTTCAGCCCCACGACTCCGCAGAAAGAAGCCGGCTGGCGTATCGATCCGCCGGTATCGGAACCGAGAGCGAATACTGCTTCGTCGGCGGCGACCGCCGCTGCCGAACCTCCGGAAGAACCGCCCGGCACGCAGCGTCTGTCCCAGGGATTTCTACTGGGGCCGAAACAGGAATTCTCGGTCGAAGAACCAAAAGCGAACTCGTCCATATTGGTTTTCACTGATATTATGGAAGCCCCCGCTTTCTTAAGTCTGGAAACTACGGTGGCGTCGTAAGGAGGTTTGTAACCGGACAGTATGCGGGAACAGCATTCGGTATTGAAGGAACGGGTGCAGATATTATCCTTGACGGAGACCGGGAGACCGGAAAGCGGGCTTTTCCCTTCGGCGCCGCCTTCAGTCGGTATGCTTTCCAAACCGCCCTCGAAACGCACGTAAGCCCTGACTTGGTTTTCTTTGGCCGCGGCGCGCCTTGATAACGAAGACACTATATCCTGCGGAGAGACTTCCCTTCCGGCAAGCAATCCCGCCAACTGCGAACCTGTCATTGAATACAATTCCATCGTCATCCTTTGGTGTATTGTTACGCAAGTTTCTGATAATCAAGAATCGAAATTAGATCCCTGCGTTTATTCTATGACCTTGGGCACGCTGAAACATCTGCCGCGCCGCCGGGGCGCCCCGGAAAGAGCGTCTTCCGCCGGCAGTGACTGCGCCGGCTCATCCGCGCGGAACACATTGTTAACCGGCAGGATATGACTGGTGGGTTCTATATCGCCTGTATCGGCCTCTTCCAGCTTGCCGATAAAATCCAGTATCCCCTTTATCTGCGGAGACAGTTCGCCGAGCTCGGCGCTTTCCAGCTTCACGCGCGCCAGCTTCGCGGTATATTCTATTACTTTATCGTTGATATCGGACATAATCGTAGAAAGCGGTTTGGGTAATAATATAGGGATTTTACCACTCCCCCTTCTTAAAGTCAAAGTATTTCCCGTTGACAGCGGCGGGGAAATATGTTAAATTCTCTTTTATGACTGAAGGAGCAGATAAAATGAAGAACTGCGGCATAGATAAAACCCGCAACGAGCTGGCGATACTTTACGAGATCTCCAACGCTATGAGGACAACCCTCAAGCTTGACGAGATCCTCTACATCATTCTTACCGGAGTCACCGCCCATATCGGCCTCGGTTTCAACCGCGCCGTCCTCTTCCTGGTAAACGAAAAAGACAAACTGTTGGAAGGAAAAATGGCGATAGGCCCGAAAACCGGAGAAGAAGCCAACCGCATCTGGAAACAGATCGAGAAGGAAGAGATGGGACTGGACGACCTGATCAGCGTCTTCCAGTTCTCCAATTCGGCGGTAGAATCGGAATTCAACAAAAGCGTGCGCCGGGTCAAGATACCCTTGCAAAGCAGCAACCTGGACCCCCTGGCGATAGGGGTGCAGGAAGGTATGCCGCTGCATCTTACTAAAGACAACATAGATAAATACAAAGACAACCCGCTGATTCAGCTTCTCAATACCCATGAACTCGCGCTGGTCCCTCTCAAAGCCAAAGACAAAGTCAACGGGTTGATCGTCGCCGACAACTTCGTCACTAAAGAGCCGATCACAAAAGACGATATAATGATACTCACCATGCTCGGCAACCAGGCCGGACTGGCCATACAGAACTCCCGTCTTTACGAATCGGCAGTCACCAGGGCGCATTCGGATTCCCTGACCGAACTCTGGAACCACGGATATTTTCAATACCTGCTGCAGGATGAAATGGAAAAAAGCAGGGCGATGAACAGCAAATTGAGCCTGCTTATGCTGGACCTGGACGACTTCAAAGCGCTAAACGACCTTTTCGGCCACCAGGCCGGTGACAAGGTGCTGAAGGAACTGGCGCAGTTTTTAAAGAACCGTTCGAGGAAAATGGACTATGTCTGCAGGTACGGCGGAGAGGAATTCACGGTAATATTGCCTCAGACGGACAGGGACGAAGCTTTCACCATTGCCGAACATCTGCGGCTGGAGATAGAAAAACATCCTTTCATACAGCGCATATCCCCGGAGAGCGAGAAAAAACTCACCGTCAGCATCGGGATTGCCTCTTTCCCGGCAAACGGGACCACCCCCTCGGACATCATCGCCGCATCCGACCGCGCCCTCTATCAGGCAAAACGAAAAGGCAAAAACACCACCTGTTACGTTTAAAAACCGTAAAAAAATTTTATTTCTCTCCTGCGGCTACGCCGCTACCGTCTGCTGTTCATTCTGGCCGGACTTCTGGGCGGGAGATTCTTGAGAGGTAACTTCCTGCGGAGGTTTACCGTCCTTGGAGAACTTCACCGACACTATCTTGGAAACGCCGGACTCCTGCATTGTGATACCGTACATCACGTTGGCGTTGGCTATCGTCTTCTTATTGTGCGTGATCACGATAAACTGCGAAATCCCCGAAAACTCCTGCAGCATCCTGCCGTAGCGGTCGACGTTGGCCTCGTCCAGCGCCGCGTCTATCTCGTCGAGTATGCAGAACGGCGCCGGCTTGACCTTAAAAATAGCGAAGATCAGCGCGATCGCCGCCATTGACTTCTCCCCGCCGGACAGCAAAAGCACGTTCTGCAGTTTTTTGCCCGGAGGACGGCAAACTATCTCTATGCCGGACTCCAGCGGGTCGCTTTCGTCGTTCAGGTAAACCTGGGCGTCTCCGCCGTTAAAGAGCAGGCGGAAGAAGTTCTTGAACTCCTCCTTGACCTTTTCGAAGGTCTCCAGGAACATCTTGCGGGTGGTGCGGTTGATCTTCAATATCGCCTCGTGCAGCGCCGCCTTGGCGTTCACCAGGTCGGTCTGCTGCTGCGAAAGAAAATCATACCGTTTTTTCAGCTCGTCGTATTCTTCGATCGCAACCAGGTTCACGTTGCCGTAGGAACCGAGTTTATCTTTCAAACGCTGAATATCTTCTTTAAGCGCTTCCGGGGACTGCACAGCGGGCTGTGTCTGCTCTCCAACCGGAGACGCATCCTCCGGGATGGACTGCACCGCGTCCAGATCTATTTTATACGATTGCAGCATCCTTTCCCTGACCGTGGAGATGCGGAATTCCACGTCCTGGTTGCGCATCTGCAGCTCGTAGATGGAATCCTTAAGCCCGCCGCGGCGCTTGTTATTCTCCTCAAGCCCTCTTTCCAGCGTCTGCACCGAGGACACGCGGGACGAATGCCCTGCCTCGGTTTCCCTGAGGTCTATCCGGCACAATTCCGCCGCTTCCTGCCCGGAAAAGACTTTTTTCTCCAGTTCCCGTATTTCCTCTATGAGCGCGGTACGTTTGGATACCGCGTCATGGATCTGGCTTTCCAGCTCACGCAGGTTGGCGGAATCCTGGTTATAACGTTCCCTCATCGCGCCCAGGGTCTCCTCCTCGGCGCTGACACGTTTTCCGAGCACCTCCAGTTCCGTCCTTGCCCTGGTGATCACCACCAGCGTCTCTTCTTTCCTGGCGTTCTCCTCCGCGATGTTCTCCTGCTCCGATACGATGGCGGCTTCCGATTCATTTTGAAGGCTTTCGGCTTCCGCCAGTTCTCCGGAAAGCCGGTCCGAACCTTCCCGTGAAACGCATATCTCTTTCTCAACCTCGGAGAGCTCCAGGAGCAAAAGCTGCGCTTCTTCCTTAACCTTGTTCACCTGCCCGGAAATCCCGTCGTAAAATGTCCGTTTATTCGCGAGGGCTATCTCCTGGTTCTTCAAACCTTCCTGCAGGGAAGCAATGCGCGCCTCCAGTCCGGCGATACAGGCGCGTTTTTCCTGTATGGCCGCTTTCAGTCCGTCTATGCGCAGCCGGGTCTGCCCGATCTTTTCGTTTATCACGCGGGTATCCAGATCTATCGGTTTTGCTTCGCAGCGCAGTTTCACCCCCGAATCCGGATACTGCCCCTTTTCCGATTCTTCCATCGGCAGGTAATCTTTAATCTTGAGGACCATCCCGCCAAGATGCTGTTCGGGATTCTTATCGAGAAAGACCACCGCGTTCAACGACTCCCGGATGTCCTCGTATTTAACCTTCAGTTCTTCCAGAAATTGTTTCTGCGACTCGAGAGAAAGCAGCTCTTTTTCCAACCCCAAAAGCTCCGTCTCAAGTCCGTCCAGAGAGGCGTTTTCAGCCTCATTACTGGACTTCACCTCAGAAAACTCCGCTTTAAGCCTGGTAAAATCGTTCTCCAGGATGCGCAACTGCGCGTCGACCTCGCTAAGACTGCCCTCGCCGTTTACGATCTCTTCGTTTATCTTTACCTTCTCCAGTTCCAGCCTCTTCTGCCGGGAAACATGCACCTGCTGGCGCGAATGCATTTCGGCGATAGCGTTCTTCAAAGAAGACACCCGGGAAGCGGCGCCCATCACCGCGCTCTTCGCCGCGGCGATCTTGTCCAGAGAAGACTTGACGGCGGAATTGATCGCTTCAAGCGCGGCCTCTTTCTCTTTCAGCGCCGAAGTCTTTTCTTCTATCTGCGCCCTTATGATCCCGCATTCCGTTTCTATGGACTTGAGTTTTTCTTCGTCGGCGGCAAGGCGCGACGAAGACTGCTCGATCTGGGACTTAAAATATTCCTCGTTAATTTCCAGTTCCTTGATACGCTGGCGGTCGAAATCTATCTGCTGCCGGTTGCGGGATATCTCGTTCTCCTGCGCGGCGATCTGCGCCTTGATCTCCTGGATGCGTATCTCGCTTTCCTCCAGTTCCCTGCGGCCGGAGGACAACTGCTCTTCCTGTAGGCGCGCCGCTTCCGCGAGTTCCGCCGCTTCCTTCTCCAAAGAGGCCAGCCGCGCCGAAATCTCTTCCTTCCCTTTAACCAGGGCTTCTCGTTCGATAAAAGCGAAATTGAGCTCTTTGGTCTTAAGTTCTTCGTAAACCTCGCGGTAACGCCTGGCTTTGCTCGCCTGGCGCTCCAGGGAACCGATCTGCCTGCGCACCTCGGTTACAATATCGTTCACGCGCAGAAGATTCTGTTCGGTCTCATCCAGCTTGCGCAGCGCCTCCTTTTTCTGGGCCTTGTATTTGGTTATACCGGATGCCTCGTCGAAGACCAGCCTGCGGTCCTCGGGTTTAGAGCTCAGCACGAGATCGATCTTGCCCTGCTGGACAAGAGAATAACTCTCCGCGCCGATACCGGTTCCCATCAGCAATTCGAGTATGTCTTTGAGCCTGGCCTGCGCCTTGTTTATAAGGTATTCACTTTCTCCTGAACGAAATATGCGTCGGGTTATGGCGACCTCGTCCTGGTCTATGGGCAGGAAACGCTGGGCATTGTCGAAAGTGAGGCTGACCTCGGCCATGCCGAGCGCCTCGCGTTTCTCGGTGCCGTTAAAGATGACGTCTTCCATCGCCGAGCCGCGCAGTGCCTTGACGGACTGCTCGCCGAGCACCCAGCGTATGGAATCGAAGATATTGCTGTTATGGACAATTATATCCTCGGCGACGAAATTATGGTTCCCCAATACAGATAGATCATATACCCATTTCTCGGAATAGACCTTCTTTATGCCGACCACCTCGTCCCAGTAAACGTCGGAAACGGCAATGGTCTTAAGATAATCGTAAAGAGACCTGGCCAGGCCGGAGATCCTGCCGTGTTCGGAAACGATACTCAGGGCCTCCAGTAAACCCTGCCGCGTGGGAAAACATCTGTTCTCATAATAAGCCGCCAATCTGGGCGAGATTTTCCTGAACCGTTTGATCTTCACGCCGGAAAGCTTGACCAGTTCTTTCAGGATGCCGTTGATTTCGGGGATCAAATCCAGATTCGGGTTGGTTTTATAATCAAGCGCCCTGACCTCATCCAGTTTCACGGACTTGGCCCCGACGAAGTTCAATAAACCGGCTAACAGCTTTACGTTGTCCAGACCGGAGACGAAAACCGAATAATAGGCCTTTTTGTTCCTTCGCGGGGTATTGGATGCGGCTTTATACTTCTTCCTTATCACCGACTGCACCCCCAACCGCAGCAACAACCCGGAGACTCCTTTAGCCAGCTGTCCGGAGGCGGTGGCATATTCGAAATAAGTCCCGCTCCCTTTCCTGTTTACCGAGATATAACCGTCGCCTTCGAATAATGCGGACAAGAACTCGCCGATCACTTCTTTTTCACTACCGAATAACGCGGCAGGTACCATTTTCTCACTCGATACGCTGTTTACTTTCAGATCAAAAGCCTTATCCAGAAGTCCGCAAAGAGCGCTGGAGAAAATAAGCACGTCCCGGGCGCAGTCCTTGTAGTTGAATACTTTGGCCTCCACATCAAACGCCTCCCTGGCGCATGCGGCGTAATCCGCCACGATTTTCTCGTCTTCATTGACAAACCAGACCTGGTTAGAGGAAGTGGTCCTTCCTTCAGAAAGGATATAACCCAAGAATCTGGCCGCGGAGCGGTCTATGCGCCTGGGCAGCCTGACCTTCCCGCAACTGCGGGATTTGATATGCGTTACAAAATCCGGGATCTCCGCGGTGCCCGCCGCTTTCAACAATTCAATAAAGTTATGGATGTTTACGGCCTGACCGGAGTTGACGGAAGATACGACTGTCTTGCAGACAGCCGCGCTGTTGGATACGACGGCTGTATCCGGATCATTCATCTTGATCCGCGATATAAAATCCGACAATTCAGGGGAAAAAGGAACGTAAACAAGATCGTTTCTGCCGAATTTTCGTAATATTTTCCAGAGATCAAGCCCGGAGGAGGCGTTTGTGACCGGCAGTTGCCGCGGCACGGCGATTCTTATCCCGGTCTTCAGATCTTCGGCTTTTAAATCTATTACCTGGCCGTTCTTTATGCTGAAAAAAGGGTGGTAATGCGTGGTGGTCACCGACTTGCCGGATTTAGTCAGGATCTCCAGAAGATATTCCGGCGCTTTTCTTTTGATGAACGCGTAAACAGGCCTATTTTCTATCTTGAGCGATTCCAGGTTCAAAGACAGGACTTTTACGTTGTCACCGTTTTCGCTTGTCATCAGCCCATCATCCAGATTTTCGATCCGGGAAGAGTTTAATAAAGCATTCTCCACCAAATCGCCTATCTTGACTTTCGAGCCGTTCTCAAGCGTTACCAGACTGTCATAGCGAAGACATTTTCCGCACCCATTCGGACCGACGACGGCGGTCACCCCGGGTTCGAAATGAAGGGTAGTCTTGTCGCAGAAGGATTTAAAACCGACGATCTCGAGCTTCTTAAAATACATAACCTCTCCGCAGTGTTACATCCAATCGCCGGTTTTATTATAGAAGAATTGGCGGGGCTGTCAAGAAACTAAAGGTCATAAGAAAGACGAAGGATGAAGAACGTTTGTTTTTTATTTCGTCCCTCTTCCTTCGTGCTTCGTTATTTATTAAGCGCCTGCTTGAAGGCCCTGGTCAGGGCCGGTATCACTTCCATCACGTCCCCGAGTATGCCGTAGGTGGCGATTTTGAAGATCGGAGCTTCCGGATCCTTGTTGACGGCCACGATTATCTTTGACGACTGCATACCCACCAGGTGCTGGATCTGTCCGGATATGCCGCAGGCGAAGTATATCTTCGGCGCCACGGTCCTGCCGGTCTGCCCCACTTGATGCGAATAAGGCATCCAGCCGGCGTCAACCGCCGCTCTGGAAGATCCCACCGCCGCCCCCAGCACGTGCGCCAGTTCTTCCAAAATCTTGAAATTCTCCTTCGCGCCCATACCGCGCCCCCCGGAGACGATGATGTCGGCCTCCGCGATATTCACCAGAGACTCCACCTCTTCCACGATATCCAGCAGCCTGGTGCGCGAAGCGTAAAACGAAGACGGGAATGTCTCCCTGATCACTTTTCCCTTACGATGCTTGTCCGGGGCCATCGGCTGCATCACTTTGTGCCTGACGGTGGACATCTGAGGCCTGTGGTTGGGGCTGATGATGGTAGCCATGATGTTACCGCCGAAAGCCGGGCGCGTCTGCAGAAGAATTTTCCGCTTCGGGTCGATATCCAGGCCGGTGCAATCAGCGGTCAAGCCGGCGTTCACTGTTATCGCCACGCGGGAGATCAAAGAACGCCCGATGGCGGTGGCGCCGCAAAGCATTATCTCCGGCTTGTGTTTCTTTATCAACTCCACGAGTATATTGGTATAAGGCTCATCCTGGAAATTCGCCAGTTCCGGCGCCTCGACCAGATAGATATTGTCCGCGCCGTGCCAGAACAACTCGTCCAGCTGGTCGTCCATCCCGTGTCCGATAAGCACTCCGCTGACCTGACAACCCAGCTTACCGGATAGTTCATGCGCCTTGCCGAGCAGTTCGTAGGCAACCGACTGTACCTTGCCTTTCTTTTGCTCGATGAAAACCCAAATGCCTTTATAGTTCTCTATGCCGGGCATAACGCAGCGTTCCTGCGTCTTCACCAGCTCTATGGCCTTGAACTTGCAGGCGTCCACGCAGGCTCCGCAAAGCGTGCATTTGACGGCGTCCACTTCCGCCTTGCGCGAGGCATTAACTTTTATTGCCCCGAACGGGCAGGTCTTCACGCATAAAGAACAGCCGGTACATTTATCCAGAATAATTTTGATAGCCATCTCTAATTGACCTCGTCTTTAATAAGTCCCACAAGTTGTTTTGCTGCCTCCGCGGTCTCCCCCTGGAGCATCTGGCCGCCCTGCCTCTGCGGAGGCGTGAATATCTTCACCACCTGCGTCGGAGAACCGCAAAGCCCGATCTTCGTGGTATTGAGGTTGAGCTCTTTCTGCCCCAGCATGGTTATCTTGGCCGACTTGGCCCGCATCATCCCTTTCAAAGACGGAATGCGCGGATCGTTTATTTCTTTTACCACTGTAATCAGCGCCGGCAGCGGGGTTTCGATTATCTCGAAGCCCTCCTCCAGCATGCGCTCAACGCGCATCGACTTCTCGCCGGCCTCCTCTATTTTCTTAACGTAAGTGACCTGGGGGATGTCCAGGTGCGTGGCTATGCCCGGGCCGACCTGCGCGGTGTCTCCGTCCGAAGCCTGTTTACCGCAGATGATCAGGTCGAAAACCCCGATCTTGCGTATTGCCCCGGCAAGGGTGTAGCTTGTCGCCCAGGTATCGCTGCCGGCAAAAGCGCGGTCGCACACCAGGAACCCGTCGTCCGCGCCCATGGAGATCGCTTCACGCAAAGCGCACTCCGCCTGCGGCGGCCCCATAGTAACGACGCTAACCTTGCCGCCGAAACGTTCTTTAAGCCTCACCGCCTCTTCTATGGCGTACATATCGAACGGATTGATGATGGATTTCACTCCGTCCCTGATCAAAGTGTTGGTTTCCGGATTGATCCTTACTTCCGTAGTTTCGGGAACCTGTTTAATGCAAACGATTATGTTCATTTTACGCTTTCCTTGATTGGCTATTTTAACCCGAATTTTACTCTGAGGAAACGCTTCTCTTCCGCCGGCACACTATTTCGCCATATCCTTTATCAACTGCAGACCGATGATATTGCGCTGTATCTGATTGGTGCCTTCGTATATCTGCGTGATCTTGGCGTCGCGCATGTATTTCTCGGCCGGATAGTCCTTCATATAGCCGTAGCCGCCAAGTATCTGAATGGCATCGGTAGAAACCTTCATAGCCACGTCCGAGGCGAAAAGCTTGGCCATCGCGGAATCCCTGCCGACGTCCTTACAGCCGGCGTCTATGGCGCGGGCGCAGGCGTAAACCAATGCGCGGGCCGCTTCCACTTCCGTGGCCATGTCGGCGAGCATCCATTGTATGCCCTGAAAACTGGAGATAGGTTTGCCGAACTGCACGCGCTGGCGGGCGTATTTAGCGGCGCACTCCATCGCGCCCTGCGCGATGCCGAGCGCCTGCGCCGCCACTCCGGGCCTGGACATGTCGAAAGTCTTCATGGTTACTATAAAACCCATCCCTTCCTTTGCCAAAAGGTTCTCGGCCGGGACCTTGCAGTCGTTGAATACCAATTCGCGGGTGGAAGAGGCGCGTATGCCGAGCTTCTCCTCTTTTTTGCCGAAGGTGAAACCGGGCGTGCCTTTCTCCACGATGAAGGCCGAAGCGCCCCTGGCGCCTTTGTTCTTGTCGGTCATCGCCACCACGGTATAAGTCTCCGCGTCCCCCCCGTTGGTTATGAAATGCTTCATACCGTTAAGAATGTAATGGTCCCCTTTCTTGACGGCCGTGGTCTTGATCGAGGCGGCGTCGGAGCCGGCTTCCGGCTCGGTCAGTCCGAACGCGGCTATCTTCTTTCCCTTTGCCAGATCCGGAAGGTATTTCTTTTTCTGCTGGTCGTTGCCGAAAAGCACTATCGGGAACGTCCCCAGCGCGGAGGCCGCGTAGCAGACGGCGATACCGCCGCAGGCGCGCGAAAACTCCTCGGTGGCCAGGCAGAGGTTAAGCACGTTGACCCCCATACCGCCGTATTCTTCCGGGATAAACAACCCGAACATGTCGGATTCACCGGCAACCTTCATCACGTCCCAGGGGAATTCTTCGGTCAAATCGTATTTGGCGGCGACCGGGCGGATCTTCTCCTCCGCGATCTTGTGCGCCAATTCCTTTATCATTTTCTGTTCTTCCGTAAGTAAATAATCCATTTTATGACCTCTCTTCTTTGGTTACAGGTTCATTCCTTGTGCGGGATACCACCTGCCATGCCGCGCATTATATTACAATTTCTTCAAAAGCGCAACTTCTTTGCAATCGGGGAACTTCGGACAGTGAATACATTCCGCCCATATCTTGTGCGGCAGTTTTGAATGCGCGATCCTGCGGAATCCCATCTTTTGGAAAAAACCCGGCTGGTAGGTAAGCGCGAAAATGCTTTCCGCTCCCATCTTCGCGGCATCCTTAATACAATTCTCGACCAGCTGCCTGCCTATTCCTTTCTTCCAATGCCCGCGCTCCACAGCCAGAGACTTAACCTCTGCCAATTCCTCCCAGCAAAAATGCAGGGCGCAGCATCCGATTATCCTGCCTCCCCGCTCATAGACCCAAAAATCCCTGATGTTCTCATAGAGCTCGTTCAGCGCGCGCGGAAGCATCAGGTCCCGGCGCGCGAATCTGTTGATCAACAGTTGTATCGGTTTAATATCTTTGATACAGGCCTTACGGATCAGTCCCTGCCGTGAAACCGCTTTAATCTTATCGGTCTGCATTTTATTTTATCTCCGTGCCTTTTGCCACCACCACGATCCCGTTGTCCGTCACGAAAAACCTTTTCCTGTCCTCTTGCGCGTCGTAACCGATAACCATCCCCTGCGGGATGTTCACGTCTTTATCTATGATGGCGTTCTTTATCTTTGCGTATCTGCCGACGTTGACCCCTTCCATAAGGATCGAATCGGATATTTGAGAATAACTGTTGACGCGCACCTGAGGAGCAAGCACACTGCGCTGGACGCGGCCGCCGCTGACGATACAGCCGCCGGAAACCAGCGAATCCAGCACCAGCCCCACCCTTCCGGTTATCTCCTCTCCGGCGAAGACCGTCTTGGCGGGCGGGCACTGTTCTTGGTAAGTCCGCAAAGGCCATTCCCTGTCGTAAAGGTTGAAAACCGGATCCACCTGCACCAGGTCGAGATTGGCCTCGTAATACGCGGATATCGTGCCTATATCCCTCCAGTACGCCGGGCAGCCGCTTCTCTTGTCGAGAAAATTATACGCGGATATCCGCATCCCTTTACGGATCATGCGCGGGATGATATCTTTGCCGAAATCGTGGCTGGAATCTTTTCTTCGCGAGTCGTCCTGCAGTTCCTGAAGCAGGATTTTGCTGTCGAAGACGTATATCCCCATAGAGGCATATATCGTATCCGGCTTGCCGGGAATAGTCTTGGGCAGGGCGGGCTTTTCCTCAAAACCCGTGACCAGACAATCGCCGTCCACCTGCACCACGCCCAGGCTGCGGCTGTTTTCCTTAGGCACCTCTACCACTCCAACCGTAAGATCGGCCTCAGTGTCGCGGTGAAAATCTATCATCGAATAATAATTCATCCTGTAAATGTGATCGCCGGAAAGGATAAGGACCTCGTCCGGCTTATCCATCTCCAGGGCATAGACGTTCTGAAAAATGGCATCCGCCGTCCCCAGATACCAGGTTTCCCCCACCCTCTGCTGGGCCGGGAGTAACTCTATGTATTCGCCCAATTCGCTGGCAAGAATGTTCCAGCCCAGGCGGATATGCCTATGCAGGGAAGCCGATTTGTATTGGGTAAGTATGTAAACGCGGCGCAGTCCGGAATTGATGCAGTTGCTCAAAGAAAAATCTATAATCCGGTATATCCCGCCGAAAGGCACGGCCGGTTTAGTGCGATCCTTGGTCAACGGCCAGAGCCGTTCGCCCTTGCCGCCGGCCATAATAAAAGTAAGCACCCTGCGCATCATGGAAATATCACTCCCGTCACCCCCCGCCTGACCATCATCACCCCGATGGCGGCAAGCAGGATATACATTATCTTGGAAAAAGCGCGCGTCCCGCCCTCGCCGAAAAACTTGATCAAGAAATCAGCTTTCTTAAGCGTAAACCAGACAATCAGCATATTCAACGCCAGCGATACCATGCTCGGGACTATCCCGTAGCTGTCCAGCATAATTAAAGTGGTGGTCAACACCGCCGGGCCAGTGATTAACGGCATCCCCAGGGGGAAAACCCCCACGTCCTTTTCTTTCTCCCCGTATAAAGGCATTTTAGATGCCCCCGGGAACAACAGGCGCAGGGAGATCACGAAAAGAAGCAGGCCTCCGGCGATCTGAAAATCGGAGATGGTGATCCCCAGAAAACGCAGGACAAGTTTGCCGATCAGCATAAAAAGAACGGCAACCGCGGCGGCGGTACGCACGGATTCGGCGATGACGCGTTCCCTCGCTTTAGTCCCCAGATTATTCACCAGGGAAATGAACAAAGGAATATTACCGATGGCGTCAACGGCAACAAACAGTGGTATGAAAGCGAGAAAAAACGGCTCCAGCACCTTGAACATCTACTGCCCTCCGCTACGAACTCAAGGGATATGACATTAAAATGCTTTACGAGGATTGTTTTAAGTTAACACAAAAACGCCTCTGCCGCAAGGGAAAAGGCGTAAAAGCGGATTTTGGGTTTTAGGTTCTGGGTTCTACGAAAAATAATCCCGGGTTTATGTATATATTGCGTCTCAATATACCGCTGAACGTATGTTAGTTTAAGTTTTAGCGCTATATAACGCTAAATGTTAAACGAGACTATAATAAGTATCCCTTATTTAAACGTATATACAAGTTTTCCCACAATCAGATAAGCGGTAATTCAGGCGGCAAGCAAGACATTAGTTGAAGCGGATTTTTCGTCTTTAGTCTTGGGCTTTATAATAATCTCCACATCTCTATCCAATCTGTTAAGCAGAACCAAAAGCAGATCTAAAGAGAACATACTTAGCTTTCCGTTCACCAGACAGGAAATTTTTGATTGAGGAAGCCCGAGTAATCCAGAAGCCTCCTTTTGCGTGAGACCGCGTTCTTTTATAATTTCCGCGATACGCGACATTATCTGAGCGCGGGCTAACGTTCGCTGCGGATAAGCGACACCAATATCGGAGAATACATTATCACTGCCTCTATGAATGATCTTTTTTATTCTCATAATTTATTCACCTCTCGCATAATTAGCTATATAATCCAGTTCCGCTATTTTTAATCGCTTCATATAGAGTTGAATACTTAAAACCCACTATTCCAAATCGATTATACGCTATATCCACTATATTCTAATTAAGTTACTCCAGTTTCTGTGAAAACTCTTTAATCCCATCATAAGTAAAAACTTTGCTATTAGCACCAAGACAAGGGGTAAAAAGATCAATAAATTTCTCCTTAACCTGCCTATTCGGATCTGCAATATACAATGCTTTTAAGTATTTGCTCCTCGCTCGACGCAAACGAACACTTTCGGAAAAAAGTGCTTGAGCTAAAATATCTGTGGGTGGTAAAGAGTACCCTATAATCACGACCGACTGACATTTCTCTAGATCAAGCCGGGCCCTACGCCAAAATAGTTTATAAGGATTCGTATCAATCTTTTTATGCCAACCAGGAGCTAAAATAGAAACTTTTTCAACTACAACTTTTTGTTTTCTTGCTCTAACACAATATGGTCGTTGTTTTAGGGAAATAGCTTTATTGGCGTAAGGTTTCCAATTAATGCTACCATGCAATTTAAGCAGAGTAACCTTACTCTTTGTTTCCTTAGCAGTGTGTCTTTCTTCAAACCATTTCTTGACCCAATCAAACGTTTTTCCTTGCAACAGGCTTCCATAACCATCGTGCGGATTCCATAGCTTAGCATTCGCAAATGCCTCTTCTATAACTAAATCATAGTTAAAAGTTATGAGTGTATCTTTAGCTTTCAATTGATTGAGAATCACCTGATGTACGTGACTCTTACATGGAACCATTGATTTATTCTTAGCCTCGCATGTGGTATGGATATAAATTCTACGAATAAGTTCCGTTAACTGCTCCTGTCTCTTATTCCAATCTTTAGGGTAATTAGTTGATTTTGCAAACTTTCCTATGTGTGCGCGCGCCTCAATGTCTCGAAAATATTCTTCCAACCCAATTCCGTTTGTTTTTCCATACAACTCCCACACTGAACGCAAAACTTGTCGAGCTATCTTTTGTGTGCCATGACCATCGATAAAATGAGATATATTAAAGAAGTCTGTATCTACCGGAGGGGGTATAACCCTTTCTGAAAAAGCCCCTTTTGTGGCTCCAGCTCCAAATATAACAACGGCGGGATGATAGGGGAATATTCTGGGCTTCATAAAATAACCACCTTTCAGAGACTTATTTTTTTCAATAAAAAACCTCCGCTTTTGAAGCGAAGGTTTGAGGTATTCCTGTGTGTAAACCGATTTGCTTATGCCGTACCACAGACAAACGGCTATGGAACCGTTGAATCATAGCATTACGCCCTTTCTGGAAGTTGATGAAGGACAAATAGATGCTACCATCCTATAAGATAATGTTATGCCATTTTCTCACCGCCCATAAGCGGCGTCAAGAATAATTATCTCCCCTCTCCCCAATTCAGACGATTTCTAGTACGGAATCCTATTCTATTATATTTACTAAAAACGCTGTTCAACAACAGTTACAAAGTAACTGCTTGAAGAGAAATGAAAACGGCAATTTTTGAGAGAATGCCGATTTTAGCCAAAGCATGCTTTTGTGGCTGAGGAAATCCCGTATTATGCTTTACGACATACGGGACGGCGAGGATGTCTGAGTCCGTCCTGGCAAAAGCCGACGGACGAGTTCCGCAGCCGCCGAGGACATCAAAAGAACTTTGGCGTAAAGAAATCGCCCCTGAACGAACAAATTTGGCGTTTTCATTTTAAACCAGCCTGAACATTAGTTACTAAATATTTCTTGTCACGATACTTTTTGTGGCAACTCTTGATCCTTGCCTATCTCAGTTATGCACCTTAAGGGTATCAGGGTTATGCGCCGCATAACCTACGTACCCTTTTTATAGATCAAGCCGTTGGAAGCGTTCAACCAGAAGTTTGTCGAACGCTTCGGCCAATTCCCCGGGAAGCAATGACTCCGCAAGCCTTGAACGAAACAGTTCTTTCTTCCCCATGAATTTCTCGAATCTGATCTTCTCGGGGATGCCAAGATAGTCCGCCAAAAGATCGATATCTTTCCGTTTAATCCGGTCCTTTTTCCCTTGAATGGTCAAAGCGGATTCCTCGGCCTCCGCGGGAATCACAATCCTGGAACAGACCAGATCATAGGCAGGAGCCAGACGCGCCAGTCCTTCTTCGTTATAAATAACGGAGTAATTCTTTACATGCGCGTCGCCGTTACCGATGAGAAAGTTGAACACGACGCGTTCAAAGAACAACTGCACATCAAGCCCCGGGACCTCGGAGACGGTCTTTAACTTCTTTCCGATCTCCTCGACAGAGCCGTTGTATTTATCCTGCTTCTCCAGGATCTGGGAAAAATCCTCCTGATGAATCTTCCTCCGCCCCTCCCGGTCAAAACGCTTGACCACATAGGCCAAGCTTTGGTCCTTTAAATGCACCAAACAATGCGCCGGCACGGAGATCCCGATATCATCGGCGATCGTCATGCAAAGCTCTTCATTCTCCGGCAGGTTCGCGAACGCCTGCACCTGCGGCTTAAGAATGTATTGTCCGCCCTCAGCGGTCACTTTCAAATGAGGACCACCTGAGCGGTCAGCCAATTTCACGGAAAGTTTTGGCTGCACTCCGGAGATCGACATCTTCCCGACCATCTCCTGGGCCTTTAACGACACCCCGGCCAACGTCAAGTCAATGAACGGCTCTTTATCGACGCCGAAAACCTTTCGCCATGCCGTTCTTCCTTTGTTCATTTTGCACCGCTTTCCCGGACAGTAACGGCGCCGATCGTACTCTCCCCGGTCATAAGCAATATCCCGAATTCATCCGCGCGATCGATCTTCTTCGTTGCGCACACGATGTCCCGATACCATCCTTCTGGGTTCAAACCGGCAAAGAAAGAAAAAAGTATTGTCGATTCAAAAGGCTCCTCCCGCAAAGGCAAAGAAAGAGAGACTGCCTTCCCGCGCTTGAGATACGCGGCATCATAAGTGAACCTGTACCCCGCATCCGTTTCCTCAAGAACCCCTGCAAAACGGTCATGATAAAAAACATCCGCTTTTCTTTTATTATTCCTTGCCATTACGCACAACCTCAAGATGATGTCCCAGGAACTCAAGGACCTGATTGACCTTGTCCAAACGCACCGTGTTCTTCCCCTGCTCGAGCTCTCTCACGAAACGAAGCCCGACGCCGACCCGCCTCGCGAACTCGATCTGGTCGAGACCAGCCTTCTTCCGAAGTAGCTGTATTGTCTTTCCAATGCTTTTCATAAATGAATCCTCCCCGGACTAAAGTCCGGGGTTTCTTTCCTGAATTATTACCCGCCACTGAGACTTTGGCGAGGTTAATCTTTGCGCATTCATCTTAGCACGAGCTAACACTTAGCCTTCCGATAGGCTAAGGTGTTAAGCACGAGCGAATACTTGGCTATCCAATTGGCCAAGGTACAGTAGGCTTTAAAGCCGGGGATTTCTGCGCTCCGATTAAAATATACACCCTAAAGGGTATAAATGCAAGATTTATTATTCAGAATATGCAGAATCAAGAAACTACAAGCCACTAAAATACCCTATAGGGTATAATAATGAGGCCCTCCGGGCTGATCCAAGACATGCATCCCTCACCTCCTCGTCCTTCTTTATTACTTCCCTATCCCCGCGCTACGGAAAGCAACTGCCGCGTATACGGATGTTGCGGCGCCGAGAATACCCGCCCGGTCTCCCCCTGTTCGACAACCCTACCGTCCTTCATCACCGCCACCCTCGCCGCTGTCTTTTTCACGAGACAGAGATTATGCGTGATAAACAGGTAAGTCATTCCAAGCCGCTCCTTCAACTCCATCAGCATATCCAGCATGCGCGCCTGTATGGTGAGGTCAAGGGACGAGAGCGGTTCGTCCAGTATCAGGAACTTCGGAGCAGTCGCCAGAGCCCTGGCAATACAAATTCTTTGCCGCTGGCCTCCGGAAAGCTGTGAAGGCAGTCTCTCCGCCGCATCCGAAGGCATCTCTACCATTTTCAGCAACGAAACGACTTTTTCACGTAAAGATACCTTTTTCACAAGACGGTTTATCATCAGCGGTTCGGCTATTATCTCTCCTGCCCGCATACGCGGATTCAGACTGGCGTAGGGATTCTGAAAGACTATCTGCACCCCTTTACGGAAGGACTCTTCGTTTATCCCGTTGAAAAGCACTTCCCCGGAAGTCGGAGGAGTCAAGCGGGCGATGATCCTGGCCATGGTGGTTTTGCCTGAACCGGACTCACCTATCAAGGCAAAGGTCTCTCCTTTCCGGACATCAAAAGAGACGCCCCTCAATGCCGCGACGATGCCGGACCGGATACCCAGAACACCGCCGCTTAAAGTAAAATCCTTGCTCACATTTCTGACAGAGAGCATCTAAAAACGCCCCACTTTCTCGTAAGCTGCCAGCAGTTCCCTGGTATGCGCGTGCTCCGGGCAAGCGAACAATTCATCCTTCTTCCGGTTTTCCACCAGTTCCCCTTTAAACATCACCGCGACCTTGTCGGCGATGCGCTCGGCGATCGCCAAATTATGGGTAATGAACAGAAGTGAGAACCGCATTTCCTGCTTGAGCCGCATCAGTAGCCCGATGATCTCCGCTTCCGTGGTCATATCAAGTGATGTGGTCGGCTCGTCCGCCACCAGCAGTTCAGGTTTACAGGCCAATGCCATGGCGATCGCCGCCCGCTGATTCATCCCCCCGGAGAGCTGGTGCGGATAACTTCGCGCCGCCCTTTGAGCGTCCGATATACCGGACATCTCAAGCAGTTTCACCGCTTCAAGCAGGGCCGCGGCGCGCCCCGCTCCGCGGTGCAAGCGGACGGCTTCGGCAATCTGTTCACCGATGCTGTAAACCGGGTTCAAAAAACTCGACGGCTCCTGGAAGATATAAGCGATGCGTCCGCCGCGGAAAGTGCGCAGACGCTCCTCCGGCATACCTATCAACTCTTCTCCGTAGAACAACGCGCTTCCGGAAACCGACGCCGCGCCTTCCGGGAGCAAACCGCAGATAGCTAATGAAGTGACGGTCTTGCCGGAACCGGATTCCCCTGCCATAACCAGGGTCTCTCCGCGGCCGATATCAAAACTCACCCCGCGCGCCGCGGCTACCTCTCCTGCGCCGCGGCCGAATGTCACGCTTAAATCCCTCACCGAAAGCAGCGGTCCCGACACTCCGGTAAATCCTTCTTTCATCCCAATTCCTTTCTGATCCCTTCGGCGATGAAATTAAAACCGATGATGGCCAGAAAGATCGCGCCGCCGGGGAAAACCGTTATCCACCAGGCAACGCCCAGGGTAGCTTTGGCCTCCGTCAGCATATTACCCCAGCTCGGCACAGGCGGTTGCACCCCCAGGCCCAGAAAACTTAAGCCCGATTCCAGCAATATCGCTCCCGCAACGGCAAGCGTGGCATTCACCAGCAGAGGACCGCAGGCATTAGGCAAAATATGCCTGACGATTATCCTCAAACTGCCGGCGCCTGACGCGCGCGCCGCCTCCACGAATTCACGTTCTTTCAAAGCCATTATTTCCGCCCGCACAAGCCTGGCCGGCCCCATCCAGCTGGTCAGACCGATGATGATCATTATGTTGAAAATGGAAGAATCAAGAAAAGCCACCGCCGCCAGGATAAGGAAGAAAGCCGGAAAACAGAGCATGACGTCCACGCAGCGCATTATGAACGCGTCCACGCTTCCGCCGTAAAAACCGGACAGGGAACCAAAAACAACGCCCAAAAGAGTTGAGATACCGACGGCGATCATCCCGACGCTGAGCGATATGCGCGCCCCGTAGATCAACCGGCTCAAAACATCCCTTCCCAAACTGTCGGTTCCCAAAAGATGCGCGGAAGACGGGGCGCAAAGTATACTGCCCGCATCTATCTGCGCCGGCTGGTATGGGCTTAGCAACGGCGCCGCCAGCGCGGCCAGCGCCATTATCCCTACTATACATATTCCGGTCAAAATCGGTCTATTCATCTTTTATCTCTCAAACGCGGGTCAATCCAGGCGTAACTCAAATCCGCGAGTAGATTTGCCGTCATGGTTAAAAGAGAGACTATCACCACTTCCGCCATGATCAACGGATAATCGCGCATCATCACCGCTTCGTAAAAAAGCCTGCCGGCTCCCGGAATGGCGAACACGGACTCAAAAATAACGCTCCCTCCCACCAGACCGGGAAGAGAAAGACCCATTATCGTTATCAGAGGCATCACCGCGTTGCGGAAAGCGTGCTTATAAAGCACACTGCGCTCCGTCAATCCTTTTGCCCTGGCCATGCGTATATAAGGCTGTGCCAGCGCCTCTATCATCGAAGAGCGCATATATCTTGCCATCGCCGCTATTCCCCCCAGGCTGGATACCGTGACCGGAAGGAACAAATGCCGGAAGATATCTACGGCCTTTCCGGCCGGGCTTAAATACTCGTAATCCAAGGAGGTTATACCGGAGACGGGAAGCCAACGCAGATTTATACCGAAGAAATTCATCAGCAAAAGCGCCAGCCAAAAAGTGGGTATGGCGAACAAGAAGAACATCACGGCAGTCATAACTTTGTCCAGCATACCGTCCGGCTTCAAAGCGCAGCGCACACCAAGCGGGATTGCCGCTGCAAAGATCAAAAACAAAGAAAGCAGGTTTATAGTTATGGTTACCGGAAGGCGCTCCGCGATCTTTTCTATCACCGGACGATTATCACTAAACGATCTGCCGAAATCCAAAACAGCAGTTCGTTTCAGCCAGTGCCAGTAACGTTCATACACCGGCTTGTCCAATTCATAAAGCTTCTCAAGCCGCTCAAGCGCCCGGGCAGAGATGCGCGGGTTAAGAGAATTCTCCAGCGCGCCGGGCTTGCCGGGCGCGAGGTTTATAACCGCGAAACTAAGCAGGCTGATGCCGAACAGTAACGGAATGATCCCTGCGAACCTGCGTAATATATATTTTCCCATATTGATTTTATTCAGTTAACCCCGGCAACGGCCAGGGTAACGAAGCCCGTATCGGTCGTCGGTCACGGTAACGTCTAAAAACGTGACCGCTTGACGATAGACAAAACGGGCATCGTAACCGTTAACCGATACACGACTAAATACAGACATCCGCTATCGCATCCTGTATCTCTGTTCCGCCGGCGGGACCCACCAGTCGATAAAATTATACCCTATACCCGCGGCCGCCGGCGCCACTTCCCGGAAACGTCGGTGAACCACATACAGACTGTCCGGGACGTAAATGAACATATACGGCTGGTCGGCGTAGATGAGTTCCTGTATCTTCCGGTAAAGTTCCCGCCTTTTCTGCTGGTCGAAAACGCGGCGCGCCTCCAGCAGGAGAAGGTCAACCTCCGGATTGGTATAACCGGCAAAATTGAATTCACCTTCTCTTGTGCGCGACGAATGCCAGATATCGTAGTTATCCGGTTCCCGCGGCAAAGCCCAACCCAGCAGGATCACATCGAAATCGCGTTTGTTGACGAACTCCCCGATAAAAACGCTCCATTCCACAACTTTTATCTTCACCTTTATTCCGATATCGGACAGCCTGCGCTGGATTATCTCGGCGGTCTTGATACGTTCTTCATTACCCTGGTTGGTAAGAATGGTAAATTCAAACTTTCTGCCGTTATTATCCAGTATTCCGTCTCCGTCGCTGTCTTCCCATCCGGCCTCCTTGAGCAGACGGAGCGCCCCGGGGGGATCGCAAGGTGAAGGTTTGACGGATGGATTGAACGCCCAGGACTGCGGCGTGAACGGCCCGGTAGAAACAGTGCCCAGCCCGAGCAGAACGATCTTGATTATTTCATCCTTGTCCACGGCCAGATTAAGGGCCTTGCGCACTCTGATGTCGGAGAAAAGCGGTGAACGGAGATTATATCCCAGATAGACGTAAGTATCGCCCGGTAAACGGAATTTACGGTATTCTCCCCGGAAATAGGGAGTGTCGGTCTGCCGCGTATATTGTAGAGGAGTAAGGCCGCAAAGATCCACGCCCCCGGTTTGCAGTTCCAGAAAAAGCGTGGACGGATCCGGTATGACCCGTTGCACCACGCGGTCTATGTTGGGGCGGTGCAGAAAATAGTTTTCGTTGGCATCCAGCTCTATTTTTTCCTGGGTCTTCCAGGATCTGAATTTATAGGGGCCGGTGCCGACAGGCACCCTGGAAAAAACTGAAGTATTCAAGTCCTCCTTCTCCAGTAAATGCTCCGGCACGATGGAAACGCTCCAGCTCGAAAGCGCCGGAGCAAAAGGCTCCTTGTAGAACACACGCACCGTATGGTCGTCCGGGGTCTCCAGTCTTTCCACGCGCTCGAAATCACCGCTATAAGGAGTACGCACCTGCGGATCAACCATCTTACGGTAAGTGAAGTCCACGTCGCGGGAGGTGAACGGCACGCCGTCCTGCCAGAACACCCCTTTCCTCAGATAGAATACTATCTGCAGGCCTCCGTCGAGAACCTCCCAGCGTTCCGCCAGATCTCCGGTCAAATTAAGGTCTTTATCGTACTTAACCAGCCCGTTGAAGATATAACCGCAGATACCGGCTGAAGCGATATCGGAAGCAAGCATAGGCATCAGGGTCCTTGCGTCTGCGGTGGAAGCGCAGATAAAGGCGTCCCCTTTATCTGCCGCTTTTGCCTGCGGCGCGGCAATAAAAAAGACTACCGCCGCTATAAAAGGCGATAGTCTTTTTACTGGCTTCTTCGACACCAGGCGTGCCTGGTTATTTTTCATCTTTCGAGCGTTACGGGGTTGCCTTTTGCGGCCCGTTAGCCTCAACCTGCGCAGCGGACGTATCCGGCGCGGAAGGGATTTCCTGGGCTTGTCCGGGAGAAGCCGCGGCCGGCTCAGTCTTGGCTCCGGCCGCCGCCGGGGCCGATTTTACCCCGCTCATCAGCGACCGGCTCTGGCGCACCGAAAGCAGGGCCAGCGTAAGACAGGTCAAAAGAAATATCACAGAGAGTATGGACGTCAGTTTTGTCATAAAACTGCTGGTCTTTGTTCCGAAAACCGACTCCATCCCGGAGAAAGACTCGATCAGTCCTCCGCCTCTGCCGGATTGGACCAGGATCATACAAATCAACAAAAAACAGACTACCACGTGTATTCCGATAATTATCACCATCATTTTTTTACCTCTGCGGCTTTTTTGATTATCTCCACGAAGCTTTCCACTTTCAGGCTTGCCCCTCCGACGAGCGCGCCGTCCACGTCCGGCTGGCGCATCAACTCCGCGATATTCTCAGGTTTAACGCTGCCGCCGTATTGTATCCTGATCTCACGCGAGATATCCCCGCCGAACAATTTATTCAAAACCCCCCGTATGTATTTATGCACCTCCTGCGCCTGTTCCGGGGTAGCCGTCTTGCCTGTGCCTATCGCCCAAACCGGCTCATAGGCTATAACAAGCTTCAAGGCGTCTTCCCCCGACAAACCGGCCAGGCCGCCGTTCAACTGCGCGTCCAGGACCTTGAAAGTAAACTCTTTCTCTCTCTGTTCAAGCGTCTCTCCCACGCAGACTATCGGGGTAAGGCCGTGCTTGAGGAGCGCCTTCAATTTATTGTTTACCGCGGCGTCGGTCTCGCCGAAATACTGCCTTCTTTCCGAGTGGCCGATAATGACAAAACCGCACCCGGCATCCTTGAGCATCGGCGGCGACACTTCCCCGGTAAACGCCCCCTCATCCTGCCAGTAGGTATCTTGTGCCCCTACGCTAATGTTGTTCCCGAATACCACCTCGGCGGTCTCGCTCAGAGAGGTAAAAGGAGGACAGATAACGACGTCCACGAGTCCTTCCTCAAGGTCGAAAAGGTTCCTTTTCAGGCCGTTGGCCAGTTCTATTGCCTCCCCTATCTTTTTATACATCTTCCAGTTACCGGCTATTATCGTCTTGCGCATTATCTCTCTCTCCAGTAAACAGCGTATTATTATTTAACTTCGGCAAGCGCCGCCACACCGGGTAATTCTTTCCCTTCCAGGAACTCCAGGCTCGCGCCGCCGCCGGTGGAAATATGCGTCATCCTTCTTTCCAGACCGAATTTTGCCACGGCCGCGGCCGTGTCGCCTCCTCCGATAATCGTCACCGCGTCAAGGCCGGCGATGAATTCCGCCACGGCCTTCGTGCCTTTGCTGAAGGGCTCCATCTCGAATATCCCCAGCGGTCCGTTCCAGACGATAGTTTTGGCCCCCGCCAGTTTGGCGTTGAAGAGCTTGACGGTCTGCGGCCCGATGTCCACAGCAATTTTTCCCTCCGGGATGTCCTCGCCGCAAATCTCGCTTTTCGCCGAAACGTCTATGCTCTCTACTATCAAATTATCCACCGGCAATAGAATCTCCTTCTTAAGCTCCGCGGCTTTAAGGAGTATCTCTTTAGCCAATCCCAGTTTATCCTGCTCGAGCTTGGATTTACCGATGTTCTTACCCTGGGCCTTGAGGAAGGTGTACGCCATGCCTCCGCCGATAATGATGCTGTCGCATTTAGGCAGGAGGTTCTCTATAACCGCTATCTTGTCCGAAACTTTTGCCCCGCCCAGAATGACGATGAAAGGCCGGCGCGGATCGGCCACCGCGCTGCCGAGATACTCGATCTCTTTGCCGAGCAGAAAACCGGCGGCGGATTTCAGGTAATGGGTCACTCCTTCCGTAGAAGCGTGCGCCCTATGCGCCGTGCCGAAAGCATCGTTGATGAAAATATCGCCGAGATCGGCCAGCTGTCCGGAGAACTCCGAATCATTCGCTTCTTCTTCGGAATGAAAACGCAGGTTCTCCAGAAGCACCACTTTCTCTTTTGCCGCCGAGACTTCTGCCTTCACCGTTTCACCCACGCAGTCGGAAACGAATTTCACCGGCTGTCCGAGCAATTCGGCGAGTCTCTTGGCGACCGGCGCCAGGCTGTATTTAGCCACCGCTTTCCCGTCCGGCCTGCCGAGATGACTCATCAGCACCAGCCTGGCGGCTCCGTTATTCAGGATATATTCTATCGTCGGCAGAGTGGCGCGGATACGCGTATCGTCGGTAATGTTCAACGAAGCGTCCTGCGGTACATTAAAATCAGCCCGCATAAGAACGTTTCTACCTTTAAAGTCAATGTCTTTTACCGTCATTTTGCCCATTCCCGCCTCCGCTCAATTAAATATTCAGTAGAATTTTTCTATACTACAATAAAGCGCGGTTTTTGTCAAATACAATCAAAACCTAAAGTATTTAATATAACAATATAATGTATATTATTGTAATGAAAGCAGTGCGATGATCTGCCCTTTATCCTGCGCAGGGGCCTGCGGCGCAAAACGTTCCATTGCCTTACCGACAACCGCTCCAAACATCTTCTGCTGATCCGTCCCTTTCATCGCGTATCCGGGAACGGAAGAGGTAACCAGCAGATCTCCGGGTTCTATGGTACCGTTTTCAAGACAGACATTAACCGCCACTTGTCCGACAATTGTAACAAACTCATGTTGTCTGCCGGTCTTGCGCAAAGCGTCCTGCTTGTTTCCTATTAAAAAAATGGCCGTGCTCTTTGCCGAATTTTCCTCGGATGATACTATTCCGGCTACCAGACGGTCATAAGGGACTTTTCCACGAGACAACACACGGTCCTTCCCCGCTACCAGCACGACGACATCACCCGGTGACACTTCCCCTTCCACAGGCATGATCTCAGCGACATCAAAAACGTGCTTTGTCGCTGAGGCCTGCGGATTGGAACAGCCTATCCTGCCGTTTACGTACAATTCCAGGGCCGGTGTGGTATTGGCATCTCCTATAACCAGGTTGGCACCCTGAATATTCAATTCATTATTATCCAGCAGTATAATCCTGGCGTCATAATCCACGCTATTATCGTTTGAAAAATCGATATAAGGCGTTCCTGAATTGTCTATCTCACGCAATTCTATGGCAGAATGGCCTGCAGCCGGACCGAATAATACCGAAGCACTGCTGTCGGCTGCCAGCCCGAAGCCATTAAGGTCCAGTTTTATCAGGTTCCAGTCCGCGCCGCTAAGAGGGGTGGTCCGGTTTACTGCGATCGTTCCTTTGACGAATAGATTACCGCTGGTGGTCGGTATATCGGAAGCATTTAAACTGCCGTCGCCGTTCATATCGCCGACAGCCATTTTACTGGCCAGTAACTGATCATAGATGCCGTTAGGCGAAGGATAATAGGTAGTAACAGTAATATCCTCGGCAAAACAGTCGTTCAATCCGGAAAACAATATTGAAACGCCTCCTAAAACCGCGAAAACGATTCTTTTAATCACTACACGCCCCCTTTCAACAATACACCCAAACGATTATTTTTAATATTTAACCATCGTTTTTCTGCCTTTGTCAAGATGTTTTGCCGGAATTAAAAGGCTTTTCTACCCTTGCCTTTAACGGCGGGTTTGGTTATCATATAGGTTATGATGCAGGACGCGCATTCGCATATACAGGATTGCGGAGCAGCCGCCGCGGTTGAATTACTGCGCGAGGCTTCTTCCGTCGGGATAAAACGCATATTCTGCGATTCCACTTCGCCGCTCAATTTTCAACTCCTGAAAGACCTGGCATCCGATCAAATGATAGTCCCTTTCTTCGGCCTGCACCCCTGGCACGCAAATTCCGCCCCGGCCGGATGGTTGGAATCACTTTCGGAAATAATGGCAACGTTTTCATCCTGCGCAATCGGGGAGATCGGGCTCGACAAAGGTAAACGCGGGCCGGATATCTCCCTGCAGGAAGATATCTTCCGCAAACAACTGGAACTCGCAATTCAAGCCCGCAGGCCGGTAACGATACACTGCGTGAAGGCCTGGAAAGAGCTGCTGGATATCCTTAAATCATACGGCCGGGAATTGCCGCCGTTCTTGCTGCACGCCTTTTCCGGCATGTCCGGGGAGCTTGCGGAACTCGCGGCCCTGGGGGCTTTCGTGTCCTTCTCTCCCCAGGCGCTCTTCTCCGGCAACCCGGAAGTCGAAACGGCGCTTCACTCCGTGCCGGCAGACCGGCTGCTGCTGGAGACCGACTTCCCCTACAGGTTTAACGGAGAGGTGAACGGTCCAGCGTACGCCGGGCTGTTATCCCGGGTGTACGGAAAGGCCGCGGGAATATTGCGCGTAGAACGCGAAAAAATGGAAGAAAGGATTTGGAATAATGGATCGCTTTTTACGCACGGAATTACTGCTCGGTAAGAAAGCATTGTCCCTCCTGCGCAAAAGCCGCGTGACGATAATCGGTCTCGGGGCGGTAGGCAGTTATTGCCTGGAAAGTCTGGCGCGCGCCGGGATAGGGAATTTCATCCTGGCGGATTTCGACGTGATAAAAAAAAGCAACTTCAACCGCAACATGCTGGCTCTGGAAGAAACAGTAGGCAAATACAAAACCGAGGCCGCCGCCGAGCGCGTGTTTTCCATAAACCCTTCCTGCGGGATAACGCTCTTCAACGAAATGGTTGACGGGAGTAATATCGGCGAAATCTGTTCGGGAAGCGATGTGGTGCTGGACGCGGTCGATTCTCTCGGGCCAAAAGCGGAAATACTCGCTTATCTGGCGGCCCATAGAATACCTTCGGTCTCGTCCATGGGCGCCGCGTTAAGAAAAGACCCCTCTGCGGTGCGCTCGGGAGACATCTCACAGGTTATCTTCTGCCCTCTGGCGCAGAGACTGCGCAAACGCCTCAGAAAAAACGGCACAACTTCAGGCATACTCTGCGTTTACTCCGAAGAGGAACCCACAGCGGCCTCAACCGCAGGAGAGGAAGAAGAATATTTCAAAAGAGGCCGCCAACGACGGATACTCGGCAGTCTGCCGACAGTGCCGGCGGCCTTCGGGGCAACGCTCGCCTCTCTGACCCTGGAAATACTGCTCAACCCTAAAAGGATAAAACGTTAACGGCGTTCCGGCAGATGCACGGCGATACTGTCCATCAGGATTCTTGCCGCCGCCTTGTTGCCTTTCGCCCCTACGCGCACTTCTATACGGGAAACACTCGGCGAAATACGATGGATATCCACCCAGACCGTGCTGCCGTCGTAATAAGTACTGAGCAGCTGCGCCATATCGCTCTTGACGGTCTCCTTTCTTATAAGCATCGCCTTATCTCTCAACCCTTCTTTAGAGGCGCGCAGAGCTTCCTCAAAAGGAACTCCGGTTTCATAAACGAGTTTTCCCGACAGCCAGACCGCGGTCCCCACGCCTCCTCCGACAGCGCCTGCCAGCAGTGCCACGCAGCCGCAAAGGTTGAGAGCCAGGCCGGCACAGACTATGGAAAGAGCTATTCGCTTGAACAAATCCCACCTCCGTATGAAAAGGATGAATAACTTCCCCGGACGCGGGGAATTATTTTTTTATCCTGCCGCATGCTTCAGCAATAAATAACCGCCGATAAGCATGATGAGAAAAACCACGGAAAAGATATCAAAATATTTCTCGACCGTCTTCTGGATCCCGGCCCCAAATATCCTGATGGACCCGGAGACCATGAAAAATCTCCCGGCCCTGCCGACCAGGGAAGCGCACACCAGCACCGGCAGGGATATTCTGAAGACCCCGGCGGAAATAGTTATCGCTTTGTAAGGTATGGGAGTAAAGGCGGCGGTAAAAACGGTAAAAAAAGCGTTCTCGCCGTATTTCCTGCCGATAACCGATATCACTTCCCGCAGATTATAAGTATTTATGATCCATTTCCCGATAGTCTCGTATAAAAAGAACCCGATAGAATATCCCAGAAGAGCGCCCAGGACCGATCCCGCTGTGCATATACAGGCATATTTCAACCATTTCTCCCTCTTGGCCGCGGTCATCGCCACCAGCAGGACGTCCGGGGGAACCGGAAAAACCGAACTCTCTATGAACGCCACCCCGAAAAGCGCCCGAGGCGCGTGCGGCGAACCGGACTGCCGCAGCGTCCAGTTATACATTCTTCTCAGCCAGTAAAAAGGAGAAATCTTTCTTAACATATTTTTTAGCGTTATTGATTCCGCTCAGCCAGTGTATTATCCTCTATTCGGCCTAAAAGTCCAGCAAAAGCCGTGATCACAAGGCCGCCTATCATCCCCTGTGGTCCGTTCATCATTCGGCCGGACGATCTTTTAAACTATATTCTGATCACATCTCCGCTGGTGTACAACGAAACGAAAAGCAGCAGATAATTCCTCAAATGCGTGGTGAGGAGAAAGTTGTTGCGGACGTGCCGGCGGCCGTTCTCGCCGAGCCCGGCGGCGTAAGCCGGATTTCCGAGCAGTTGTTTCAAGGCGAAAGCCGCCCCGTCTATTGAATGACACAAGAGTCCCGAATAACGATGTTTTATCTGCAGAGGTATCCCGCCGACCCCTGAAGCCACCACGGGCTTGCCTTTCCATAGCGCCTCGGTAACCGTCAAACCGAACCCTTCCTTGAGCGACTTCTGCATGATCACCGTGGAGCCTCTTTGCAGGGCGTTTATCTCGAGATCGTTCTGCTTCATCAGCAATATGTGTATATCGGGATCTCCCTGCGCCTTTTCTCTGACTTCAGAAAGGACCGACATACCTTCCGGGTCGTCGGAAGCGGTGCCTCCGGCAAGCACGAGCCGGCAGTCGGCGTGCTTGCGCGCCAGACGGAAGGCTTCGATCACCCCTACCGGATCCTTCAGGCGGTCGAAACGCGATATCTGAGTGATCACCGGCTTATCGCGCGGGATACCGTATTTATCCATCACCCGCTTGACGGTCTCATCCGGCAGTTCCCGGTTTTTGTCGCTTAAGGGATCTATAGAAGGAGAAATAAGAAACTGCCTGATGGGAAGCCGCATGGAGAAAGAAGGCGCCGAAAAAACTGCGGAGTCGTAACGCGGGATGAAATCCATGAGAAAATCCCAAACCCTGCGCGAAGGATTGGAAACGTCGATATGACAGCGCCAGAGCCACTTGTTCCCGGATTTCTTCTCCACAAGCATTATCGGCTGGGGGTCGTGGACGAAAACGATGTCCGCGCCGGTATCCATTTCCTGCGCGTTCTTCCTGCCGGTCTCGCGGAATATCTCAAAATCGGCGGCGGTCACTTCTTCCGGTCTGCCGTGCAGCGCGTTGTGGAATTTCTTGGTCACTTCGAAAAACTGCTCTCCGCCCTTTATCACGTCCCAGCGGGTATCGACCCCTACCTCCTTAAGCAGAGGGACCATCCGGTTCAATATCTCGGCCACCCCGCCTCCCACGGCGGTCGAATTAACATGCTGTATTCTTTTACCTCGCAGCCTTTCCGCCAGGATATTGAGGTCGTCCACTGCCGCCTGTCCCACTACCGGTATATAATCCTTCAGCTCCGACATAGACAGCCTATCCTTTTCTCCACTATAGACACTATGCTGTTTTTTAGTCCATCAAGGCTCTGGATATAAGGATCGAGCCTGGATATCAATCCGGCGGTTGCCTCATCGCCCAGGGAAAGCCTTATCCAGCTGGAAAAATCGTTGTCGTTATGGTCAAGCCTCAGTTTCGCCTCTATAAAGTGAAAATATATGCAGTCCACGCTCACCTGCTTCAATATGTCCAGGAATTCTTTCAGCGTGTAAGCCTGCCTACCGAGTGAATAGATGAAACTCACCGATTTGATAAAATGGAACTCCTCCCCCTCGCCGGAAAACCGGAATTGGGCAAGCGGCGATTCTTTCAGATGCCCTTCTATCACGGAAACGATGGCCGCTCTTATTTCGTGTATGGAAGAGAACTGCACGGTGTCTATCGCCGCCAGTTTTTCCCCCAGTCTGACGTCCCCGACGGCCGAGGAGACCCAATAAGCGAAATCGTTCAAAGGTTCTGAGACGAAGGCGTCGTGCTGCTGCAGAAAACTGTGCGTGTGATGATAAATGGCCGCGCCCGTAGCCTCTTTGATCAGACCGAGCAGCTGCGGGATGGTCGCGGCCTTCAAACCGGTCAATTCCGGCAAATTAAGACGCGAAAAGAAAACGAAAGGTTCCGCCGCCCTCTTTAGCTCCGGCATATGCTTTCCTCCCTGAGCGCGAGTAATTCCCGCAGAAAAAGAACAGCCTCCCGCGGCGAATTCAGATAATATCCGGCCGCCGAAGCGCGTTTAGCGCCCACGTAAACGGTTATTCCCCGGTGTTTGAGCGCGCGGAAGGCGTCCTCGTCGGTCCTGTCGTCTCCCAAATAAAGCGAAGTTACATCTCCGGCGCCGCGCAATATCTCTTTAACGGCCGTGCCTTTATTATGCCTGCCCGGCGGCAATATCTCCAGAACTTTTTTGCCTTTTTTAACGGCGGCCGCGCCTTCGTCTACGGACCGGGCGACCGCGCCCCGAAAGACCTTCTTCGCCAGCGACGTCCCCCGCTTATCCGCCAGCCGGAAATGCAGCGCCAGAGATATACGTTTGTCTTCGCAGACGATCCCCTTGATTCCTTTCACTCCGGCGGTGATCCTCCTCTTTATGCCGGACAATACCGCCCGGTAACCCGGCGGGGCATAATCCAATTCCCCTTTCCCCGGAATAAACATCTCGTAACCGTGATTACCGACATAAACGACGTTGCCGACACCCACACGTTTCCTGATATCGGAAAGCGCTCTGCCGCTGACCACCGCCACCCGGCATCCGGGCAAAGAGGCCAGACGCTTCAACAGCCGCGCCGTCGCCGCCGGCGTGCGCGCGTCCTGCGGCCTGCCGGCGATAGGGACCAGAGTGCCGTCATAGTCGAGAAAAACGAAAAGACCGCCCCGTTTCAGCCGCGCGCGCAGCCGGTTTTCTTGTAAGTCAAGACGCTGCATCCAACCTGTCCTTTAAGGCAAATTGCCGCTTGATTTTTAAATACATGCGGGTTAAGGGACAACCGGCTTCTTCATTGCCGCCAGGTCTCCGATAATACTGCCGGCCCAGCGGTAAATATTATTCTCCGCCACTACCTTGCGCATATTGTTCATCCTGCGCAATCTTTCTTCTACCGGCATTTCTACCGCCAGCTTAATGGCGTCGGCGAACTCTTCTATGGAATACGGATTCACCAGCACCGCGTCGGTCAATTCCCTCGCCGCTCCGGTAAAACAACTCAAGACCAGCACACCTTCACCATCCGCCTTCGAAGAGACGTATTCCTTCGCTACCAGGTTCATCCCGTCATGAAGGGAACTGACCACGCATAGATCGGCGATCTCATAATAAGGCTGTATCTCTTCCGGGGAAAAATGTCTTTTCAGGTAAATGATCGGTTTCCATTCGCCGTTGGAATATTTCCAATTCTTCTTCTCTACGAGTTCGTCTATCTCTCCCATAAGCTCATGGTACCTTTTTATATGCGTCCTGCTGGGAGCCGCCAACTGTATGAAAACGAACTTATTCAGATACTCCGGGTTCTTCTCCAGAAACCGGTCTATCGCCAGTATCCTTTCCACCAGCCCCTTGGTATAATCTATCCTATCCACGCCAACGGCCGTTATTTTTCCTGAGAGGTCGAACTCTTTCCTGATCTTGGCGCCCGCCTCCCTGTATTTGCCGCGCTCCGACTCCTTGAACTTCCCCACGCTGATCGGAAAAGCGCGCACCATCGTTTCCTTGTTGCCGCGGACCACGCTGAACTTCTCTGTGTCCACCCGGGATTCTATCAAACGGTTCGCTGTGTCCAGGAAATTATTGCAGTGATACTGCAGATGGAATCCTATGAGGTCGCAGGCCAGCAGGCCGTTCAATATCTCCTGCTGAAAAGGACAGATCGCGAAGGCTTCGGGGTTGGGCCAGGGGATATGCCAGAACAACGCTATGGTAACGTCCGGGCGTTTCTCCTTTATATATGCCGGCAGCATGGTGAAATGATAATCCTGGATGAAGACAAAAGACTCCCCTTCCGGCAACTCTTCCAGCACGGCATCGGCGAATTTCCGGTTGACCTTACAATACTCTTGCCAATCGGTCTCCCTGAAAATGGGGCGGGTATGAGTAATATGACAAAGCGGCCAGAGCCCTTCGTTGGAAAACCCGTAATAATATCCCTCTTCCTCCTCTTTGGAGAGCCAGACCCTTTTAAGTATATACCTGTTGTCTTCCGGAGGGACTCCGAGTTTATTGCGCGAATTTACGAACTGCCGGTCGGCATTGCCGCTGCCGTGTGCGACCCAGGTCCCGCCGCAGGCCCGCAGGATAGGGTCGATGGCGGTGACCACGCCGCTTGCCGGGCGCAGGCAACGGATCAAACCCTTGTCTCCTTCGGCCACGTGCATAAACGGTTCCCTGTTGGAGACCACGAACAAAGCGTTTTCACCCAGTTTGGCCTGCACGAAATCACGCAGTTTTTTCTCCGTCCACAACTCATCATTCCTCACCCTCACCTGGGCTTCTTCGGAGACCACTTTCCTCGCCACGCGCAGACTTAAAGCCACCTGTTCTACCTCACTGACCAGGCGGCCGAACTCCCCCTTATCCTCGAAAGGACGCAGTTTATCTATATCCCCTCTCTGGAAATACCTGAACCACTGCGTCAGTTGGCGCAGCGGTATTATATAAATCTGCCTCTGGATCAGAAATGCCGAAAAGGCGATCAACGAAAGAAGGATGATCAAGGTCAGGCTCACGCCGCGCCACATCTCGGTCAAGGTAGTCAAAAGATAAGACGTGTCGTAAACGACTTCCACGAACCCCAGAGAGATACCGTCATCACTAATGACCGGCTGGATATAACTGTAAGCGGTATATTCTCCGTAAGTCTTCAGATTGCCGCGCGCGGTACCGGCGGCGAGAATATCTTTGAGATTATTGTCTTCCCTATCCGGCCATTCCCTGATACGCCTGGTCACTGCCAGCACCCTGCCTTCGCTGTCATAAATGACGCACCCCTGCAGACGGTCTCTTTTTTGAAAACTCTCCACCAGCCGGCCTGCGAGCGCCATGTCCCGGTTCTGCAGGATGAACTTCGCGGAAAGCTCAACGCTTTCAGCCACGGTCCTGGCTTTCCGGCGCAGGTCGTCCATAAGCTTGTCCTCGGTAAAACGTATCTGCATTATCCCGAAAACGGTAAATACCAGCGAAGCGATTATCAAAAGCGGGATTATAAAAAGAAGTATCCGTTTCATGCGTTTACCCTCCTCGCGCCTTCCAATACGTGTCGCAAGCTAAAAACAAAAAAACGCCGTCCCGGCAAAACGGAATGGCGGCCCGACCATTCATAACACCCTCCGGCGATCAATTCGACGCGCCATAGACTTTAGGCTGTGGTTTGCTCATGGTTCTGATATTGAGCAACACCTTTACTATTCCCGCCCTTAAGGGCGGGATTTTCGCGCCGTCGAGGTATAACGACAAGCCGGACCCCGTTATGAGCATGCTCCTTCATATCTTGAGTTTTTAGTATAACACCTAAACACAGGCAGGCAAATGAATTTTCTCGAACCGGTCATCCCGGAAGCGGAAAACCGCGCGGAACCCGGACGCTTTTCAATCCTCTTGAGGAAAAAGGCCGGGCGTTGAGGCCGCTCGCTCGCTGATGAATCGGGCCAAACCTTCCACGTCTCCGCCGGAAGCCCGCTCGACCAGTTCAAAAAAAACGTCCCTGGATTCAAACGTAATGATCGCCGGCGGAAGTCCGCAGGAAAGCAAACGGGTATCCATCAGCATGCGCGCCGCTCTACCGTTGGCGCCGCAGAATGGGCGCAAAGACACCATTTCCGCGTAGCAGCGGGCCGACTCTCTGACAGGGTCCACCGGAACCGCGCTCAATATTTTCAAGAGCCGATTAAGACGAAGCTGGAACTCGGGCTCCGCAGCTCCGGGAGGTCTGAACCGCCCCGGCATATGACTGGGGAAATTATAGGTGAGGATCTCATGTAGTTTCATCAGATAACCGCGCCCGGCCCGGAAACCAGGACGGGAATTCTCCAGCGTGAAACGCGCGGCGTTCAGCATATTCAAGCTCTCAAGTATCTCTTTCAATTCCCTGGCGCGCGGTTTATTGCCGGTAAAAATGCAGCGCAGGTCTTCCCGTGACATCCGGCTGCCGGACAGGGCCCCGGAATGATAAACGTTCTCAATTATAAAACTGTTCTTCAATCGGTCATCGTTCCTCAAAGCGCGTAAAAAACGGGAAAACTTTTTTTTGACGGAATAAAGTTCACCGGGAAGGTCAACAAACTCGCGAAAGATACGATCTATTTCACGAAGTTGGGCCGGATGAGGCCTGACGCCCTTGTCCAGCCAGCGGTAAACGGTCTTATAACTGACCCCCAGGCGCCTGGCAAGCTCTGAGCGGGAAATACCGGCCGCGCTCATAATCTTCGCTATTTTACGGTTCCCGTCGGCAAACATGTTCGCTCTCTTTTCTTATAGGACATCTGTCCTAAAGTTTTAACAGCTATAATTATAACAAATGTCCTATAGAAAACACCAAAAATCTCCCCGTTTTTATATCCTTATGGGAATCACAAGGTAAATACCGGGACTTCGTATGGAAAGGGTTGCTACCAGCGGAAATGCAGATATATCCTGCCCCAGCCTTTATCGGTCTTTTCCAGCCGGGAATAAAGAGACTTTACCTCTTTTCTGTTAAGACAGTTAAGAATGCGTTTCTTGACGTGGTCGGCGGCCTCGCCGTAGGCTATCTCCACCAGCTTGGCGCGGTTCTCCACCGCCTTGTTGACTATTTCCACGATCTTCTCTTCCATATCCGGTATGACCGGATAGACATTCAGTTTCAGCTTCATAAGCAATAACTGTCTGCGACTATTCAAATCTCGATTTTCGGCTCTCGATTGCTCTGTGCGCTGTTTAAATAACTTATTGAACAGCGCACGGACTACGCCTTTTTTACGGTTTCGCTGCGTGCCTTTCCCGGGAAAAAGATCTTTGCCGTGAAACTCCCGGCTTTACGGTCTTCGCCCTTTCACTACTCCGCCGGGGTCCGGCGGGCTTACTCCAGGACTTACCCCGCTTATCATCGCGGACCGGAACGTCTGTTTCTCTACGCGCCGGCCTGAAAGGACGTTTGCCGGAAACAGGCCGTTTTTCTCGTTCCCACGGCTTAACGAAACTACCGCGTTCCCTATGCCCCGCTGCCGGATGTTCTTCCCGTCTGAAGGAACCCTGGTCTTCGTTACTCCTTTTCCAGGGCCTGCGCGGCCCGCCGTAGTTCCTTTCTTTCCCGCTCCATGGCCTCTGCGGACGACCGCCCGCAGGCTTACTCCACGGTCTTTCCCGTCTGTCTCCGCGGCCGCGGGAATCGAACGAACCCCTTGATTCTCTATGCCCTGCGCCCGATGACGCCGGAGCCGTTCGCCCGCGTTCTTTACGTTCGGCTCCCGAATGCTCACTGCGCCTAAAAGGAACGGAAGGGCTTTCGTCACGCTTCTTCCACGGCCTGCGCGGCCCGCCGTAGTTCTTTTCTTTTCCGTCCCATGGCCTCTGCGGACGACCGCCGACAGGCTTACGCCACGGTTTTTCCCGCCTGTCTCCGCGGCTGCGGGAATCGAACGAACCCCTTGATTCTCTGTGTCCTGCGCCCGATGGCGCCGGAGCCGTTCTCTCCCACGGCTTAACGAAACGCCCGCGTTCTTTACGTTCGGCTCCCGCATTCTCACTATTCCTGAAAGGAACTGGACGGCCTTCGTCACGTTTCTGCCACGCTCTCTGCGGCTTTACGAAAGATTCGTCTTTCCCACGCCAAGGTTTTTTCCCGGCGCTTGATGTCTTCTCCCATGGTTTAGCCGGACGCCTGTGCGGCCCGGCAGATTCCTGTCTTTCCCGGGGGATGCCGCTGATTCTGCCGCGCATCCGTTTCCCGCCCCTGTAGCCGCCGCCTTCGCCGTAACCGGAATACTGTTCCCGTTTTCTCTCCCGGCGATTCCCCTCCGCCCGGAAATTACCGCGGTGTCTTTTCACTTTCGGCTTTTCTTGAGCCTCCCCGGGCTTGGGACGCGCCACGGCGACAACGATCTGCCTACCGATAAACTCTTTTCCGTTAAGCGCGGCTATCGCCTTACGCGCCTGGGCCTCATCCGGCATCTCCAAAAACGCGAACCCTCGCGATTTTGTCCCTTTGTCGTTCATCATAATCCGAAGCATGGAGACTTCGCCGAACTGCTCAAACGCCTTTTTTAATTCCTCCGGCGACGCTTCAAAAGCCAAATTGCCCACAAAAATATTCATTGAACTCTCCTGAACATTGCGCTGCCGAGGTTGAAACGCGGATATAATCGCCACCCCGATATTCGGCCGGTATGACGAGGGTAGAAACCGGCAATATGCCGGAACAAACGCAGCACAATAAGCATAACCTTTAACCTCTATAAAGTCAATTAGGAAAAACTTGAAAGCTTGAAAGCCGGGGACGGGAACTTCTGCGGTTTGCTTAATATCATCATTTCTTTTTTTATCACCCGGGTTCCAGAACTTGTTTTTTTAACTGTAAATCTACCCGCTTTTATGGTATAAAAACCCATGGACGATTACGACATTAAAGACGCTTCTATTTCTCATCTTCGCGCCGGATTGACACAGCCTTTTCGCACCGCCCTCGGACAGCACGATAATCTGGACAATCTGCTTTTTCGTCTGCGGCTCGCCGACGGCACTACAGGATGGGGCGAGGCGGCCGTCGCCTCCCACATCACCGGCGAGACCATTGAACAAACCTCCGGCAGCCTGCGCCTTGCCGCCCGGGAACTCCGCGGCAGAAACATCGCGGATTATCCGCTCCTTTCTTGTCTTCTGCATGAGCTTTTCCCAACAAATAAATCCGCCTTGGCGGCCGTGGAAACGGCCTTACTGGACGCTCTCACCAGACGGTTGAGGATACCTCTCTGGCAGTTCTTCGGGAATAAACCTGCCGGATTGTCCACCGATATCACGATCGTCATCGCCGGACTGGAAGAAACAAAACAGGCCGCGCTGAAATTCTATAAGCGCGGTTTCAGGACATTCAAAGTGAAGATCGGCCGCGACCTCGACCTCGACTTAAAACGCGTGCTGGCGGTAAAAAAAGCCGCTCCGCGCTGCGGTATCTATCTTGACGCCAATCAAGGATACAGTTCCCGCGAAACGCTTGAACTCGTGAAAGAGCTGAAGACACGAGGTGTTGTCCCCGCCCTGCTGGAACAGCCCGTCCCCCGTGAAGACTGGGAAGGACTGAAGCGGGTCACCAGGCTGGCCGGCGTTCCCGTCTGCGCCGACGAGAGCGTGCGCAGCATACCGGAATGCCTGCGCGCTATCCGCGAGAAAGCCGCGCACGTGATAAACATAAAAATTATGAAATCCGGTTTAATACAGGGACGGGAGATCGCTATGCTGGCGCGCGCCGCGGGAATGCAGTTGATGATCGGGGGAATGATGGAAAGCTCGCTGTCTATGACCGCCTCGGCGCATCTGGCGGCCGGCCTGGGATGCTTCCGTTACGTTGATCTCGACACACCCTTCTTTATAAAGTCCGCCCTCGCCGGGAATCCATACTTGGATTCAAAAGGAAGATACGACCTTTCAAAGGTTGGATCAGGCATCGGCATAATACCTGCATAAAAAATGATCACCGGCACTTTTCCTCTCACGCTGACGCTTCTTTGTATCGAAAGCGCGGTACTTTATATCGCCGGCAGGCCGCGCTTCAAAAAATATTTTTCCATTCTGCCTCCGGTGTTCTGGATATACCTGGTCCCGATGCTTGCTTCCAACGCCGGAATAATCCCCGCCAGCCATCCGCTTTACTCTTTTATCTCCGCGAATCTCCTGCCCGCCGCTCTTATACTCTTGCTGATTTCCTGTGATATCAAAAGCATTCTAAAACTGGGCAAACCGGCGTTGATAATGATGCTCGCCGGAAGCCTGGGCATAATGACCGGGATCCCGCTGGTATTCTCCTTTATGCGTTATTGGGTAGGCAATGATATGTGGTCGGGATTCGGCGCCCTCTCCGGTTCCTGGATCGGCGGCAGCGCGAATATGATCGCGGTAAAAGAAGCCGTCAACACCCCGGACGCGGTATTCATGCCGATGGTGATAGTGGACACTATCGTGCCTTACGCCTGGATGGGAGTGCTCATCGCCGGGGCGTCTTTTCAGAAGCGTTATGACTCCTGGAACCGTTCCAATACTTCAATATTACAGGGGCTCACAGTAGATACCGCGGATACCGGGACCTCCGGGAGCAAAAGCCTGCGGCCGTCCGCTGCCGCGATCCTTCTGTTTATAACCGTTTCCGGCGTCCTTTTATCAGCTTTTGTCTCCGGCAGGCTGCCGGTAGTCAAAGATATCATCTCCCGTTACACCTGGATTATAATCACCTCTTCCCTGTTCGGGATCGCTGTTTCCTTCACTCCCGCCAAAGAACTCGCAAACCGCGGCGCTTCCGGATTGGGGTATTTCCTGCTTTATTTCGTACTTGTCTCAATCGGCGCACGCGCCTCTTGCGCTGACCTCAACATCGCTTTTCTTCTAGTCCTGTCGGGATGTCTGGTGGTGCTTTTTCAGGCAGCGGTGCTGATCGTTACAGGCAGAGTCATTAAAGCACCTCTCTCCTTGCTGGCCGCTGCCAGCCAGGCTAACATAGGCGGAGCCGCTTCAGCTCCGGTGGTAGCAGGGATATACCGGACCGGACTGGCTCCCACGGGACTGCTGATGGCCATACTCGGGAATGTGCTGGGAACATATTGCGGGATCATCACGGCGCAGGTCTGCCGCCTGATAAGTAAAGGATAAAGCCACAAAACTACGGCGTTACCGGCGGAGTTACCTGGAATGTATAGATTCTTTCAATACGGCGGCGGGTATGATTATGGTCTTGCCGGAACGGCTGCGCCATCTGCGGGTTTTCCGCGCCCTGACGGCTGTCCCTCCCGCAAATAATACAATTTTTTCACTTTCTCCGCAATATCCTGACGGCCCAAACAATGAAACGGAGCACGCAGACTGAAGGATAACCGAACACGGCTATACCGGCCCCTGCCGACATCATATTCATATACGGCTCATAACCGGCAAGGGAATAACGCATATTCTGCACCACCTTAGTCCTGGTTTTACGGTGCTGGGACAGATAATCCTCGTTCCAATGCCTGGCCGTGAGGTAAACGCCCAGACCGATTATCACGATGCCCAACAGGATCAATCCTTCTCGGGCGACGATTCTCTTGATTCTCATACTACCCCTCCCGGGACGCGTCTCACCGGCTTAGCGCTGCGCCGCGCTCCCTTACGAACAACGGCAGCGACGCTTTCTGCTGCCCGTCTATCGCCAGATCGATGGAATATTCGCCGGCCCGCTCGAATTTCACGCCCTGTATGTTGAGAATAAGGTTAGATGAGAACGACTTTTGCTCATCCGGGAACTTGATTGACAGATTTCCCTGCGCCGGAGGCATGACGTTCTTGCCGTCTATATCCACGAAATTCACCGCGACTTTATGCTCCCCTCTTTCTATTTTCTCGAAACGCACCCTAAGCACGATCGCGCACTGGGCGTGTACCGCCGGCAGTTTGCTCACCCAGATCGAATCGAACGCCCCGAGCATATTCAGCTTCCCGTGATCGGCCGTGGCCGCGTCGCATAAGACAAAAATCTCTATCTGCATTCTAAGTTCTCCTTATCCGTCCCGGCGTCAGCCATACTTCGCCGGCACCGGGACCGTATTGTGCGCCGCTCCCTTCAGAGAACCTTTGAAGGACAAGCGGTATTGCGCTCCGCGAACCGCAGGCAGAGCTTCATTTAGAAGAAAACCCGCCGTAAACGCAGAAGTTGTATTTCTTCCAGATCACGTCCACGTCCCTGAACCCCGATTTCCGCAAAAGATCAAGCTCGGCGATGAACTCGCACGGCCTGTCTTCGCGTTTATGCCTTGCCAGCATCTCTGCGATCTCCGCCGGGGCCAAACTCCGGGCCATAAACCTCTTCCATTCTTCCCGGTATGCCTTTACCAAGTATCTACTGGAAGGGAGGACAAAATCGGCGATATAAAACACCCCTCCGGCCGGCAAGATGTCATTTATCCTGCGGTAGAATTCCTTCTTGTCGCCGGCCTCAAGATGATGCAGCACCAGAGAAGAGACCACCGCGTCGCATCTTCCACCGTAATCGTAATCGCGTATATCTCCGCGCCAATATTCGATGTCGTTATACCTGCGCAGCTTGGTTTCTGCCAACTCAAGCATATTCTCTGCCAGGTCTATGCAGACCATCGAAGCTTCGGGATAGCGTTTTTTCACCGCCAGGGTCACGTTACCGGTGCCGCATCCGAGGTCGATGATCCGCCGCCCCTTCCCGCTCTTGAAAGGAAGACCCAAGACCAGCGCGTTTATCGCCTCCCTGTAGAACGGAGCGACTCTGAAAAAACACTTATCGAACCGTTCGGCTTCCCGCTCGAAATGCCGTTTCACCTTCAGCATACGCCCGCCGGGATTATCCATCCTTCTGCGTCCTCTTTTAGGGAATAAAATACTCCATCACGGTTGATCTGCTGTTTTTTGTATCTATTATACTTCTTCCGGCAGAATACATCAATAAATACAGTCCCTCGAAGAAACAGTTGGCGGGTTCGGAGAAGAACAAAGAAACAACACTTCTCTTTCAGATTGACTTCGCCTCATTTAAATACGCCTCCAGCGCCGCCGGAAAAGGAGACAGTACCCGTTCTATTACTCCCTGTAAAACCGATATCGCCAGGCCGTAATTGGTAACTGGAACGCCGGCTTCCCCGGCTTTTTCCATCCGACTGAGCATTTCCCTGCGGGTAAGCATACAGCCGCCGCAATGAATGATCAGCTTGTATTCTTTTAAGTTCTTCGGGTAATCCCTGCCTGAAGAAACGTCTATGCGGATATCCGCCCCGGTATACTGTTTTAACCAGCGGGGTATCTTGACCCGCCCGATATCATCCTCTACGGCATGATGGCTGCATGCCTCCGAGATCAGGATCTTATCCTTGGGGCCGAGTTTCCGGATTACCGCCGCGGCCCCGGCAGCCGCGGACAGATCGCCCTTATACCGCGCGAAAAGTATGGAGAAAGTCGTGCATTTCACGCTCTCCGGGGTGTCGGCGGTCATCT
>Ga0302250_1000313_pt1 | contig 53452 bp, 53 predicted proteins | sample AAG_RA_Asp_MG_FD_193536 | JGI IMG/M metagenome (GOLD analysis project Ga0302250, IMG submission 193536) | Enriched activated sludge microbial communities from anaerobic digester in WTTP, New Holstein, Wisconsin, United States - AAG_RA_Asp | ecosystem: Engineered > Bioreactor > Anaerobic >...
TTGGCAACAAGCTGTCGCCGTTGCAATTCGCGATGTCGTTAAAGGTCCAGGAATTAACTCAAATGCCTCAAGAGTGCAAAAGTGGGTGGACGCATACAGTGGCTTGGAATAATGCTTGTTTGTGTTATAATTTGGTAAAATAATCCGGTAAAATAATCTTCTCAAATTATGATCAAAGACAATATTTTCCGCGGATATGATATCCGGGGAACTTACCCCGACGAATTGAACGAAGACGCGGTTTATTGGACCACGAGGGCGTTTTGCGATCTTTATCCCGCTTCGCGCCGGGTGGTTTTGGCACGGGATCCCCGTCCCAGTTCGCCGGCGCTGGCGGCGGTTGCCCGCCGGGCGTTTTTGGAATCCGGGCGCGTTGTGATTGATTTGGGAATCGCGCCGGATCCGTTATGGTATTTTGCCATTATGCATTACGGATATGACGGCGGGCTGATGATCTCCGGATCGCACAATCCATCCCATCACAACGGCCTTACTTATCACGGCCGCCGCGGCGGCGGCGCGGAAAGCGAGGAATTAATGGGCGAGTCGTTGCAGAGATTAAAGCGCGCGGCGCAAACATTGGAGGCGAAAAATTCCGGCGCGGGCGCGTCCGCAGGCAAGCTTGCCGAATCCGACCTGTCGCCGGAGTACATTGACTATGTCGCGTCAAAAATCAAATTCAACCGGCCGCTGAAAATTGTTTTGGACACCGGTAACGGTGCGTGCGGCTATTTGCCGGAAAGGCTGTTTGAAAAATTGGGATGCGAGGTTGAAACAATGTTCGGCGATTTTGACGGCACCTTTCCCAATCATATGCCCGATCCTTATGTGGCGGCAAACCGCGCGGCGCTGGAAGCGCGAGTGAAAGAAACCGATGCCGATATGGGATTTATCTATGATACCGATGGCGACCGCGTGGGCATTATTGACAATCGCGGCCGCGCGGCGAACGGTGACGATACCCTGCTGGTGCTGGCGCGCCAGGCGCTGGCGCAAAAAACCGGCGCGGTGGTGCATTGCATGCGCGCTTCCAAAGCGTTCATTGACGATGTGCGCGCCCGGGGAGGCCAGCCGATGTTTTCCGTGTCGCACCACAATGCCATTCGCGAGAATGTCAAAAAACATAATGCGGTTTTCGGCGGCGAGATTACTTTTCACTACGCGTTTCCCCTGGACTATTATTTGGTGGACGACGCGGTGTTTGCCTCGGCGAAATTGGCGCAAGCGGCGTCCGAACAGAATGATTTTGCCGCCTACATTGATTCCTTGCCGCGCTATTTTGCCAGTCCGGAACTGAATGTTGATTGCGCCGACGATGTCAAATTCGGCGTGATTGAGAAATTGCAAAAATATTTGCGCGACAATAAATACGATTTTATTGATGTTGACGGCGCGCGGATAAATTTTGCCGACGGCTGGGCGTTGGCGCGCGCGTCAAACACCGCGCCGGTGATCAAATGCAAATTTGAAGGAGTTACGCCGGAAGCGCTGAAAGAAATCAAACAAAAATCCCTCAAAATATTTTCCGACTGCGGCCTCCCCATCACTAATGAGCATTATAAATTCCTTGATTTGAAATAATCTCCAGGGGTCCAACCCCTGTAAATTTGACAGGGGTTGGACCCCTGATAGATTTGAAATAGAATGGAATTATGCCAAGCAAAAGGCCACAATTTTTGGAAAATGAGATCTATCATATAACAATCCGCGGGGTTGAGGGGAGAAGTGTTTTTATTGATGAAAACGATAAATGGCGCGGGATCTTTTCGCTTTACGAATTCAATACGGTTGAATCGGTGACGATACGGGAAAAAAGAAAAGAGAGGGAAAAGCTAAAACGCCAAATAACGACGGAGATGATTGAGCGATTGCAAATCGACAAAAGAGACAAATTGGTTGAGATTTTAGCATTTGTTTTTATGCCGAATCACATCCATTTGCTTTTGCGGCAGTTGAAATCCGAGGGAGTGAGTATTTTTATGCAAAAGTTTAATTCGGGCTATACGGTTTATTTTAACAATAAATATCATCGTATTGGCCACCTTTTTCAGGGCAGATTCAAAGCGCGCCATATTGATGGCGACGAATACTTAAAGACGGTTTTTACTTATATACACGCGAATCCGATTTCAATTGTTGAGCCATGTTGGAAAGAGAGGGGCATTGCCAACAAAAAAGTAGCCATTGATTTTTTGGAAAATTACCGCTGGTCGAGCTATATGGATTATATCGAAAAGAAAAATTTTCCTTCAGTTTCAAACAGAGATTATCTAACAAAAGTTTTCGGTTCTCCGGAAACGATCAGAGAATTTGTTAACGGATGGATCCAGCGTTAAATCTCCAGGGGTCCAACCCCTGTAAATTTGACAGGGGTTGGACCCCTGATGGCTTCCGACAAATGACAAAATCCAAATGTCAAACAAAATCATAAATCCAAATGTCAAAAATAAATCCACACCCTTTTTGGGTCTTTGAACTTTGGGCTTGATTTGACATTTGAATTTTGGGTTTAACAAAAAACTGCCGGTTTTAAAACCGGCAGTTTTTTGTCATAGTCCCATGGCGGTTTTCACTTCGCGCATAGTTTCCGTTGCGATTATTTGGGCCTTGGCCGCGCCGCGTTTGAGAATGTCGTTAACATAAACTTCCCGGGTGGCCAATTCCTGACGCTTGCGGCGCAAAGGCTCCAGATAGGCAATGAGCGTTTCGGCAACAAATTTTTTGAATTCGGAGTAATTTTTCCCGGCAAATTCTTTTTCAATCTCGGAAACCGGCTTGCCGGCCGCCAGCGAAGCGATAACGAGGAGATTGGCGATGCCCGATTTTTTCTTGGGGTCGTATTTGATCGTTTTTTGAGTATCGGTGACCGCCATCGCAATTTTTTTGCGGATTGATTCGGGATCTTCAAAAAGGCCGATGCAGCCTTTGGGATTGCCGGTTTTGGACATTTTTTTTGCCGGGTCGGCCAATGACATTATTTTTTGGCCTTCGGAAAATATTTCTTTCGGCTCTTTCAGAACATTGCCGAATTTACCGTTGAAATACCGGCAGATTGCGCGCGCCAATTCTACATGCTGTTGCTGATCCTTGCCGATGGGCACGCCGCCGGCTTTATACAGCAAGATATCGGCGGCCATCAACACCGGATAGTTGAACAGCCCGGCGTTGACGTATTCGGGGTGCTGTTTTGATTTGTCCTTGAACTGCGTCATTCGCTTTAATTCGCCCATGGGCGTGATGGTGCCCAAAAGCCAGGCCAGTTCGGCGTGTTCTTTTACGTGCGATTGCACGAATAAAACGCATTTATCCGGATCAAGGCCGGCGGCAAGATAGTCTGCGGCCAAGCCGATGATTTGCGCCGGCATTTTTTTGGGATCGTAGGGTGTGGTGATCGCGTGCAGATCAACCACGCAAAAAACGCAATCGTTTTGGTTTTGCAGGGAAATCCATTGCTTGATCGCGCCGAAATAATTTCCCAGATGAATGTCGCCGGTGGGCCGAATCCCGGAAAAAATTCGCATAATAATTTTCAATTTTCAAAATCCAATTTTCAATAAATGTCTCAATGTTTTAATGAACCAAACGGAATGCGGCGTGTTCGTTTGAAAATTGGTTCATTGAAAATCGATTGTCAATTGAAAATTGTAAATTGAAAATTAGTGTTTTTTATACTTCTATAACAACCGGTAATATCATCGGTTTTCTTTCGGTTTTGGCAAAAAGAAAATCGCCGATTTTGCCGCGGATCTCTTCCTTGACATGATTCCAGTTGACCGCGCCGTTGTTTGAAACCGCGCGGCCGATGATCTCCACGGTGCGGGTGCGCGTTTCCTTGAGCAGGTCCTTGGATTCCCGCAGATAAACGAATCCCCGCGAGATGATGTCGGGAGATCCCTTCACTTTGCCGGTGAGGCGGTCAACCACCGTTACGATCACAAACATGCCGTCGTGCGACAAAACCTGGCGGTCGCGCAAAACCACTTCGCCGATGTCGCCCACTCCCAATCCGTCCACCATCACAAAACTTGACGGCGCGGCTTCTTTTTCAAGAATAATGTCGTCAGGGCTCAGCGAAACGATCTGTCCGTTTTCCGCCACGAGAATGTTTTGTTCGGCAACTCCCGCGGCGACCGCCAGCTCGGCGTTTGCCGCCAGCATTGAGTACTGTCCGTGAATGGGCATAAAGAATTTCGGATGCATCAAGCGCGTCATTTCTTTCAATTCCTCTTGCTTGGCGTGCCCGCCGGCATGAATATCCATCATTTTATAGTGATAGACTTTCACTCCCTGGCGCAGGATGTTGTCTTTCAGGTTCTGCACGGTGCGTTCGTTGCCCGGGATCACCGATGAGGAAAAGATCACCGAATCGTTTTTCTTGAAGCGCAAAAAGCGGTGCTCGCGATTGGCGATTTTCATCAGCGCCGCGTCGGCTTCGCCTTGGGCGCCAGTGCAGATGACCGTTGTCTGTTCGTCGGGCAAGTTGGCGATTTCTCCAAGCTGGACAAAGGTGCCTTTTTCGGCACGGATATATTTCATCTGGCGGCAGACTTCAACGTTGTTCTTCAGCGAATAGCCGTCAATGGCGACTTTCCGGCCGTATTTTTCCGAAAGATGGATCATCTGTTGGACGCGGTTAAGCAGTGATCCGAAAGTGGCCGCGATGATGCGTCCTTTGGCATCCCGAAAGATTTTTTCCAGATTTTCAAAGATTTCCTGTTCGGAGAGGGAATGGCCCGGTTCTTCGGCGCCGGTGGAGTCGCAAAGAAGAAGCAATATCTTGCGGGCGCCGATGGCGCGCAAACGATCAAAATCCACCGGCTTGTCGTTGATGGGATGGTCGTCAAATTTGAAATCCGAAGTGTTGATCACGTTGCCGACCGGAGTTTTGACAAAAATGCCGAAATTGTCGGGAATGTTGTGGTTCATACGGAAAAAATCCACCTCAAAGGGTCCCAGCTGGAAGCGGGCGCCGTCATCGGCGGACTCAATGTCCAGCTTCGGGCAGGAGGGAAAATCATCTTGCCGTTTGAGAATAATGGCGCGCGTGAGCGGCGAGGCGATCATCCGGAATCCCGGATGCCAGATCTTTTCAATGATGTAGGGGACGGCGCCGATGTGGTCATAGTGCCCATGGGTGAAAACCGCGCCGACGATATTCTTAACCTTGTTTTTCAGATAATCAATATTGGGAATGATGTAGTCAATGCCGGGCATATCTTCGCCGGGCATACGAAAACCCATATCCATAATCAAGATGGAATTTCCGTATTCCAAAAGCGTCATATTCCGGCCGACTTCTCCCAAGCCGCCCAAAGGAATGACGCGCAAGCGTCCGTCATTGTTTTGGCGACCTTGAGGCTGGGAACGGCTTTGGGCTTGAACTTGATTTTGCCGCGGGTTTACGCGAAAACGTTTATTGCCTCCGCGGCGTCTTTGGCCGCTTTGCCGCGCCGCCGCCGGTGCGGCCTTGCCGCCGGTTTTTTGGGGCCGGGGCAGTGTACCCAAAATCGCTTCCAGTGCGCCGTCAAAGGACCGCGCCGGAGCTTTGGCGGGTTTTTTTGCCCGTCCGCCGCCGGGATTTATCGGATTATTGTGCATTTATTTTCAGAACCGCGATCCGCAAAAGAACATTTATCAATCGTTCTTTTCGCGTTTCGCGTTTTGGTCGGCCGGTTGTTTGAACAGGCGAACGGTCGCACTTGCCTTGTTTCGGGCAGTTGCACTTTATCGCGAAAAATATTCAAACAGCAAGCCTTCGGTTGTTTTAACCGCAAAATCGGCATCTGGCCGGGCTTTTGCCCTGCCGTTTACCGCGTCTGCGGCATCACCGCCGGCCGTTTGCCGGCAAACGGCGATAATTTATTATGAATTTGAAGTTGCAAAAATTCATTGGTGCGGGCAGGAGGGGTTGAACCTCCATGATGTTACTCACACGGCCCTGAACCGTGCGCGTCTGCCAATTCCGCCATGCCCGCATGCGCCTCCTGCCTTGAGGGCGGGAGAATTTTCAATTAACAATTTTCAATTTACAATAAATGACCAATTTACAATTAACCAATTTTCAAACAGATGAGTTGTTTCTTGTTTGATAATTGATTCATTGAAAATTCATTGAAAATTAGAAATTGAAGATTGAAAATTAGTTTAATTTATTTTCAGGTTTTTGATGTATTCCTTGATGTCTTTTGAAAAATCGGGGTGGTTGAGTGCGAATTCAATGACAGTCTTCAGATATTCGGTCTTGTTGCCGGTGTCGTAATATTTACCGTTTTTGATTTCGCAGGCGTAAACCGGATAGCCGCTGTCAATCAGTTGGTTGATCGCGTCAATCAGCCAGATTTCGCCGCCTTTGCTGGGTTTCAAGTTTTGGATAATGCCGAAAATTTCCGGGGGCAGGATATAAGCGCCATGGGTTGCCAGATTGGAGGGTGCTTCCGGCGGCAGGGGCTTTTCAACGATCTTCTTGATTTTAAAAATTCCTTCCTCCACCGGTTCCATATCGGCGATGCCGTAGCGGGAAACATCGTCCTGCGATTCAATCCGCACCCCGGAGATCACGATGCCGCCGTATTTTCGGTGGACGTCAATGATTTGTTGCAAGCGGGGAGGATCGGCCGAGATGAATTCGTCGCCCCACATTACCGCGAACGGCTCGTTGCCGATTACCGGCCGGGCGGCCATCACCGCCAGCGCGTTGCCGTATTGGACGGTTTTTTGCCGGAGGTAAATGAAATTTGCCAGACCGGCAATCTTTTTTATGCCGGCCAGCGCCTTGGTTTTTCCCTGGGATTCAAGGAAATTTTCCAACTCGCCGGAACGGTCAAAATGATCTTCAATGGCGCGCTTTTGCCCGCCGGTGATCAATATCACGTCTTTTATACCGCTGGCGACCGCCTCTTCAACTACGTATTGGATCACCGGCTTGTCAATGATCGGCAACATTTCCTTGGGCATTGCTTTGGTGGCGGGCAAAAACCGCGTGCCCCAGCCGGCGGCGGGAATTACCACTTTAGTAATCTCTTTTTGAGATTCATTCGGCGACGAATGCATATGGATTTGTGTTTATGACTTATTCACATCACACGATGGATCCGCACTGGTGATGGGAATCATTGAAATCATTTGATTCCTTAATTTTCACACTTTTAAGCGCGGTTTCCAAATGTGATTTCAATATCGCGACAAAAGACATTCCTCAAAACAAGGAAAATCGTTTAGGAAAACTTCCTTAGGAGCCGTTTTTTTTGGTTGGTTGACGCCATTGTAGCAAATTTTCAAATTAAAAGCAATTTTTTCGCATCATTTAGGCGCCTTAGTTGCCGGGATTGAAAATTCTTTTGGCGGCGGTATACCATTCGGTGATACCGGCAAAGCGCCGCGAAGGATCGGCGATCGGGCCGGATTTCATGCCTTTGACGGACTGGGCGGCGATGTGCCGATATTCCGGATTATATAAAAACACCGCCGGAGAATCTTTGATGATCAGATTCTGCAAAGCCGTCAATTTTTCGGTGCGCGCGGCGATGTCGCCGGCAGCGCGGATTTCCTCCAGCAGTTTGTCGGCGTCTTTGTTTTCGTAAATCGCGAAGTTCAGCCCGGGATCGGCAATCTGGGTTGAGTGCCAGAAAGGATACGGATCGGCGATCATTCCCAGCGCTTGCCCGAACAACAGCGCCTCATAATCCCGCGGCTTGACCGCGTCCCTTTCAATGTCGGCGACGGGAATTTCCCGGATATTGACGGCCACTCCGATTTCTTCCCATTGCTTTTTGATGATTTTTGCGGCCAACGCGAACGGCTCCTGAGCCGCGGCGACAAGCGTGATTTCCAGTTTCGTGGCGCTGTCGCCGGAAGGGAAGCAGACTTGGTTTAATTTTTCGCGCGTGCCGAGTTTGACGTCGCCGGTGGGGTCTTTCAATCCCTGGGGATCCAAAATGTCCTGCCGGTATTTTTCCTGGAAAAGATTAACGGCCTTCAAGGTTTGGTCGCCGAAACTTCCGGTGGCTTCCAATTCGGGCATCACCTCGCGCGCCAGGCATTTTTGCAATTCCTGTATTTCGGCGGTTGCCGAAGAACCCTTGACCAAAGTTTTCGTGAATTGGAACGCCGGTTTTTTGCTGGCGGTTTTGATGCGGGCGCCGTCTTCGCCGCGCGTATAACCGGCTTCGTCCAGAAGCCGTGCCGCTTCCCCGGGATCATATTTTGGCGCCGATTCCGGCGGATTGATGCCTGCAATCGGCGAATCCACGGCCGCGGCATGGCCGCCGAGCGCCGCGCGGATGATCTCGTCTTTGTCCACGGCGCGCGCCAGCGCGTTGCGGACCGCCGGGTCCGCCAGCGCCTCGTTTTTCTTGGGGTTGAAGAAAACGGCGAAGTAGCGGGGAATGGAATAATTGTATCCTACCGCGCCGGCGGGCACGGCACCATTGCTTTCGCGCGGCGCATAACCTTGAACGCGTCCTTGTTTGAAGGCCGCCGCCAGCGCTTCATAATCATTGAAAAATGCAAAATTCACCTGCCGCAAAAACGGCGCCGGCCCCGAAAACAGAGAATTTCTTTCCAATTCAACGGCGGTGATGATGTTGCTTTTGTCCGAAACGATCCTTTTGAATTTATAGGGTCCGGAACCGACGGGATTCAGATTGTTCGGCGACAGGGAGAAGTTGTCGGCGGTTGTGTTTTCCCAAATATGGCGGGGAATGATCTTGAGCGTGCAATTTTCGGGAAAAGACGAATAGGGATTTTGTAATTTGAAGCGGAAAACCGTTTCGGAAACTTTCTCGGTTTCCACGCCGATCCACTGCGGCCGCAAAGGGCTTTTATAGGCCTGATCCTGGATGATCTTGACGGTGTAGATCGCATCGTCGCTGGTGATTTCCCGGCCGTCGGACCATTTTGCGCTTTCCTTGATGCGGAACTCGTAGACTTTTCCGTCTTCGGAAACATTATAGTCGGCCAATCCCGGGACGATCCGTCCGGCGGAGTCGTATTCCAGCAGTCCCGAAAAAAGCAGTTCAACAATATCTTGATCGGGGCCGTGGGAAACGGCGTAAACCGGATTCAAAAATCTCGGCCGGCCGATCACGCCTTCGGTGTAACTGCCGGTATCGGCGGGCACGACCAAGGTGTATTTTTGATGGAGCGCGGCGATCAAAACTCCGCCGCCGGCGATTGCCGAAGCCGCGCAAACGAAAAACGCAATCTTTTCCTTGCGCGAGAGAATTTTAAAAAATTGCCTCCAATGGGCCAATGAGGGAAACTTCATTGATTAACTTCAAATTTTCAATTTTTAATTGTCAGTTTTCAATCAATTGTCAATGGAACATTTTTTAAACAAATGCGAATGCAAATGTATTCCGTATTCCGTTTGGCAAATTGGAACATTGTCGCCGCCTTTGGCGGGAAAAATTCAATGTAAATTGAAAATTATAAATTGAAAATTATAAATTGAAAATTATCTCTGGAAGAGGTTGTATATCGCCAGGCCGATGAAGATGACCGCCAAGACGATCGTGAGATTGAAAATCTTTTTTTGCACGCCCCGCTGGGTGGAATAGGCGCCGCCGGCTTGTCCGAACGCGCCGCCGAGGCCGCCGCCGCCCCGCTGTTGCAAAAGCACCAGGCCGACAATGGCCGCCGAAATTACGATCTGAACGATGGAGATAAGATCAGCCATAGCATTGAATTTAACAATAAGATAATAACGGTGGCCGCCAGAAGCGGGCCGATGCCGGCAATGGTCAATTCCGGGATCAGCGCGTTGGCCAGCCAAACCATTGACATATCTATTACTAAACTAAATAGATTTAAAGTCAAGATGCGCAGGGGGATGGAGAGGATTTTTAAGATCGGCGCGACCGTCAAATTCAGCAAGGCGATGCAAAAACCGGCGGCGGCCAATGTCGGCCATCCGCCCGAATAATTGATTTGCGGAACAAGATTGACGGCCAGATAAAGCCCGAACCCGCTTCCTGCGGTATAGATAATGAGTTTTCCCAGCATAACCGCATTCTACCAAATCCTTTCATTATAATCAACCAAGTGTATGCGTCCACCCGGCGAATTCTCTGTGAAAGGTCTAACCCTCGCGATTACGCGAGGGTTAGACCTTTAAAATACAAACTCCCGGCGCGCGCTTACTCAACCAAAAATTTGACAAAATAGTTATTTTATTGTATTTTGGTGCCAAAGTTCATTGGAGGTTAATTATGAAAGGAAGTAAAGTGGTGGCGATATTTTTCGCCCTCGGAGCGTTAATCTTCGGATATTATATCATTGAGGCGGTTTTTTTCCCGCCCGGAGACATTGCGGTGCCTCGGAGCACCGCAATCAATGAGTCGGCGGCCATAAGGGGGATTGAATTCGTTTCCTTGGAGGCCGCGAATAACGACCCATGGTATCGGGCGATGCTGGCCGACACCAATCCGGTGATTGCTCCAAATGAAAGTTATTTCATCGGGCAATTACCGGCGGCTAAAAGCATGATAGTGACAGCCTTTCAGAATGAGAGATGCTATCATATCAACGGAAGTTCGGTCGTCTCGGTCGTCTTTTGGGGGATGAACTCAAAGCCGGTGAAGTGGTCGGAATTTTATTCCGGACCAAGGTGGTTCAGCCTTAAGAGAATAAGTGAAAAGGAAATAATTTTCGTTTATGATCAGGCGATTGTTATTGTTTATTCATTTATTGCCGCGGTGTTTTTTTTCGGGCTTGCAATAATCGCCTGGCAATGGTCATTGTATGCAACCCGCCGGCGCGGCGACTTATAACTGCCAATGCGGCGACTGAAAGATGTCGCCATTTTTTTTGCGCAAACGGGGATTTGACAAATTTTTCGCAAAAGGATAAATAACAATTAGCAGTCGGCGGTCGCGACTGATAACCAATAAACCTAAAAACAATTTTTAATTTTTAATTTAAAATTTTTAAACAATTTTTAATTTTTAAATTTTAAAATTTGGTCATTGTTTAAAAATTAAAAATTTCAAATTAAAAATTTAAGACATTATGAAGATATCTCCGTGTGCAGACAATGTTTTGTTGGAGCCGGTCAAAAGCGAAGAAAAAACCAAATCCGGCATTCTTTTGCCCGATAGTGCGTCCAAGGAGCGTCCCGAGCAGGGCAAGGTGGTGGCCGTGGGTCCGGGCAAAAAGAACAAACAAGGCCAAATAATTCCGATGTCGGCCAAGGTCGGGCAGAAGGTGCTGTTCAAGAAATACAGCTCCAATGAAATCAAAGTCGAAGAGAAAGAATATCTGATCATTGAAGAGAACGATATTCTGGCGGTGATTGAAGACTAAAATTGAAATTTCCAATGTCAAAATCCAAATGTCAAACAAAATCCAAAATCCAAATGCCAAAAAGAGAAATTTATTTTTTGGATTTTAAATTTTGGGCTTGATTTGACATTTATCATTTGAGCTTTGGATTTAAAATACTGTGGCTAAAGAAATCGTTTATTCCGAAAACGCGCGCAAAAAACTCAAGGCGGGCGCCGACAAACTGGCCAATGCCGTGAAGGTTACTTTGGGCCCCAAAGGGCGCAATGTCGTTTTGGACAAGTCCTACGGCGCGCCGGTGATCACCAATGATGGCGTTTCCATTGCCAAAGAGATTGAATTGGAGGACAGAACCGAGAATATGGGGGCGCAAATCGTCAAAGAGGCGTCCGAAAAAACCAACGATATGGCCGGCGACGGCACCACGACCGCGTGCGTTTTGGCGCAGGCGCTGATTGCCGAGGGATTGAAGAATGTGACCGCCGGCGCCAATCCGCTGGCGATCAAACGCGGCATTGACAAGGGCGTGGACGCGGTGGTGGCGAGCCTGAAAGAAATGTCCAAGCCGATTTCCAAAAAGGAAGAGATGGCGCAAGTGGCCACCATTTCGGCCGAAAGCGCGGAATTGGGCAATCTGATCGCCGAAGTGATGACCGAAGTCGGCAAAGACGGCGTGGTGACCGTGGAAGAATCAAAAAATCTGGACATCCGCAAGGAAATCGTCAAAGGATTGCAATTTGACCGGGGATATTCTTCGGCCTATATGGTGACCGATGCCGAAAGAATGGAGGCGGCGCTGGAAGACCCCTACATCCTGATCACCGAAAAGAAAATAACTTCCCTGCCCGAACTTTTGCCGATTTTGGAAAAAGTAATGCAGACCGGCAAAAAAGAACTGTTGATTATCGCCGATGACATTGAGGGCGACGCGCTGGCCACTTTGGTGGTCAACAAATTGCGCGGTATTTTCAACGCGCTGGCGGTGAAAGCGCCGGGATTCGGCGACCGCAAGAAGGAGATGTTGCAAGACATTGCCGCGGTAACCGGCGCGACGGTGGTTTCCGAGCAATTGGGGATGAAATTGGAAAATGTCACGATCAAGGATTTGGGTTCGGCGCGCCGCGTGGTGGCGGGTAAAGAGAAAACTGTCATCGTGGAGGGTAAGGGCGATAAAGAGCTGATTGAAAACCGCGTCAAACAAATCAAGAACGAAATTGCCAAGACCGAGTCGGAATTTGACCGCGAAAAATTGCAGGAACGGCTGGCGAAGTTGGCCGGCGGCGTGGCGGTGATCAAAGTCGGCGCGGCCACCGAGATTGAGCAAAAGGCCCGCCAGCACAAGACCGAAGATGCGCTGTCCGCGACCCGCGCGGCGGTGGAAGAAGGCATCGTTCCCGGCGGCGGCGTGGCGCTATTGAATGCCGCCAAAGCGCTGGACAAGCTCCAGGTTGACGGCGAAGAAGCCATCGGCATTAACATTTTAAAACGCGCACTGGAAGAGCCGATCCGCCAGATTGCGGCCAATGCCGGCGTGGAAGGTGCGGTGGTGATTGAAAAGATCCGCCAGAACAACGGCACCGTGGGTTTCAACGCGGCGAAAATGAAGTATGAAGATATGCTGACCGCGGGCGTGGTGGATCCCACCAAAGTGGTGCGTGCCACGATCCAGAACGCGGCTTCCGCGGCGTCCATCCTGCTGACCACCGAAGCCATGGTGGTGGAGAAACCCAAAAAAGAATCCCCGATGCCCGGCGGTATGCCCGGAATGGGCGGCGGTATGGGGGGAATGGATATGGGCTATTAGAATCATTAATCATTAATCATTAATAATTAATCATTAGAGATTGCGCAAGCGCTCCCGCAAGGGGGCGTTTGCGTTTGGGCAGATAAAAAATAAACTGCCTTGGGGCAGAGTCCCGGGGGTATTCTGGTGGATGAATAAAAATAAAATATGGAATTTGTCAAGGTTGAAGGGGTGGGCGCAAGGTGATATGTTGAGGATATGAAACAAACATTGCATTACAATATTATTTTGAGAGCGGAACCCGAAGGGGGCTTTACGGTGCTGGTGCCGGCATTGCCCGGATGCGTTACCTATGGCAAAAATTTGGACGAAGCGCGGCGAATGGCAAAAGAGGCGATTGAATTGTACATAGAAGATTTAAGGGCGCATAAAGATAAAATCCCCAATGGTTGCGATTATTTAATCTCGTCATTGGAAGTGGTTTCCGTTTAATATGACCAAATTGCCGGCAATTTCGCCGAAAAAACTGATTAACATGCTGGAAAAATCTGGATTTGCGGTGAGCCGCGTTTCCGGCAGTCACGTAATTTTAAATCGTCCGATGGATAAAAGAAGAGTTGTCGTTCCTTGCCACGCAAAAGATTTGCCCAAAGGAACCTTGATGTCAATTTTGCACGAAGCGGGAATTGGCAAAGATCGGTTAAAAGAATTGTTTTAAAGACAGGGTAGAATAAAATAATGAGCGGTCAATTTTTGCATCAAAATTTGGCGCGGGGAAGGTGGTTTGAGCTGTCGCTTGCCCAGCAATTGGGGAATATCGGCAGCGAGGTGGGGCGGGCGCGGCGGTCTTGCGGCAATGATGAAGCGAAATTTTGGAACGCCGCGGCGCGCGCGCTGGATTTGTTTTATCTGACTTTGTCCGACAAGCGCTGGAGCAAGTGGCGCAAAAAAGAAATTTGCCGCGCTTGCGAAACTTTTTGCGACGCGGTTTTGGGCGGACAAATTTATGGCGGCGACTTGGAATCGCTTGACCGCTATTTTACCCGCTTTGCTTTGCTGGCAGTGCCGAATCGTTAAAAAATATGAAAATTTTTGCCGGTCAAAATTGTTGTTGTTGCTTGATATTCTCTTTTTTGCAAAGCGGCGATTTTGTTTTTTGTTAAAGTTTAAGGTTCAAGGTTCAAAAATTTGCCCGCCGCTTTCAGCAAGCGGTTTTTAATTTTATTACAATGCCCAAATATCAAATCAAAAACATTGCCATCGGATCGTTAAAGCCCCACGAAGAAATTTGCCCTCTGCATTTGAAGAATTTGCGCGCGGAAATCAAAAAAGACGGATGCGTTAAGGATCCGATAATCGCGGACAAAAACACATTGGTGATTTTGGACGGCCACCATCGCTGGAATTCTCTTTTGTCGCTGGGCGCGGCCTTTTGCCCGTGCTGTCTGGTGGATTACCAAAGCGGCGAAATCGGCGTCGCTTGCTGGCGCGCCGGCGAAAAAATTTCCAAAAAAGAGGTGCTGTCCGCGGGGCTGTCGGGCAAACTCCTGCCGCAAAAGACTTCCCGCCATCTCATTCCCGATCGTCCTCTCGGCTTGAATATTCCGCTGGCGGATTTGCGATAAATATGAACCGGCGCGATATTTAGGAGGCTTTCACAAATAATATGCGCACCATACCCGCATCTTTGCCCCATATTTCAAATTTCCTAGGTCGCGATATTTTCGGTGTGGCGATTGCCACACCTCAAACATCCTTCGGTCGGAAATTTGAAATCTGGAAACAAATCTACAGGTAATATACGCATATTATTTGTGAAAGCCTCCTTAGAATCATATTTTATAATTTGTCAGTAACCATTCACTGGGGTAACGTATTCTTGTATTTTAAGGGTCTATCCCTCGTGTAATCACGGGGGTTAGACCATGGCAAAGAATTGTAGGCACAAAATTAAAGGGGGGGCTAACTCTCGCAGTAACGAGGGATAGGCCCCTTTTAATTTTAGATCCAGTGAGTGGTTACATTTGTCAAGATAGCCAAGAGAGCGGAGATGGGGTATAATCATAAAATCATATAGCGTAAATTTTATGAATAAGGCGGCGGAAAAAGAAATAAAGCGGATTGTCGCGATTATCGCAAAAAAGCACCGGCCCGAGAAAATTTATCTTTTCGGTTCCTTTGCGTGGGGCAAGCCGCGCCGCGACAGCGACCTTGATTTTTTGGTGGTGAAAAAAGGAATTAAATCAACGCGCCGGGCGGCGCTGGAAATCGGTGAGAATTTTTTGGATCGCCAAATAGGAATGGATATTTTAGTATGCACGCCAAAACGTTTGAGCGAGAGACTGTCCTTGGGCGATCCGTTCGCAGGTAAAATTGTTAAAAGCGGCAAATTATTATATGACAAAGAATAATTTTGACATTGCCAAGGAATGGTTTGCAAGAGCTGGCGATGACGAACTTTCTTGCGATGTGCTTTTGAAAGAAAAAGTTTCGCCGAGTAATGTGTGTTTTTTTATCTCAACAAATAGCGGAAAAATATTTAAAGGGATTGCTTTTGTTCGATGGCAATGAATTGGTAAAAACGCACGACTTGGTTGAGTTAATGAACTTGCTCAAAAAGTCATTTCCCAAAGTTGAAAAATTCGCCAAAGATTTGCTTGTCTTGACCAATTTATATTTTGAAAGCCGCTATCCCGGCGGGTTTACGGAGCAATTTAATTGGGATGATGCGCATGAAGCGTTTGAGATTGCCAAAAATGTTAAAAATTTTGCTTTAAAATCAATTGGGCTTTAAAAATTTCCCAAAAGTAGTAGTATCAAATAAAGCATAGAATAACAAAAAAAATATGGAAATTGCCACAATCGTTATTTTAGTCGTTGTCGCCGCGCTTTTTGTCTGGCTGATTCTCAACTATAATCGTCTGGTGGCGTTCAAAAACCGCACCAAAGAGGCGTGGGCCGACATTGATGTGCAGTTGAAGCGCCGGTATGACCTGATTCCCAATCTGATGGAAACGGTCAAGGGTTACGCGGCGCACGAAAAGCAGGTGCTGGAAAATGTCACCGCCGCGCGTTCCGCGGCGATGGACGCCAAAACGCCGGAGGAAAAAATTGAAAAAGAAAACGCGCTGTCGCAAACGTTGAAAAGTTTGTTTGCCGTGGCGGAGAACTACCCCGATTTGAAAGCGTCGGCGAATTTTCTGGAGCTTCAGCGCGAATTGTCCGACACCGAAAACAAAATCCAAGCGGCGCGCCGGTTCTACAACGGCAATGTGCGCGACTTTAACATCGCCATTGAAAGCTTTCCGTCCAATGTCGTGGCCGCGGTCTTCGGTTTTAAGCAGATGAAGCTGTTTGAAATCGCCGCCGAAGCCGAACGCGAAGTTCCCAAAGTGAACTTTGAACAAAAATAGAGAGTTTTGCTTTTGCGCTTTCTCTTCCGCGCCGTTCAGATACGGCGCGGGTTTGTCTGCAAGTCAATTTTAAAATGTAAAAATCAACGATCAATCCTTCAATGAATTCAGGATTGATGGCGAAAAAACCAAAAGCATCAAAATGACAATTGAAAGTGTGGAATGTTTACGTATTTTTGGCTTCCAATTTTTCATTATCGGTTTATTAAAACCGCCCGCCAAACTGATTTTTCAATTTTACACTTTTTATGGCCACAATCTACACCCACGCCGATGAGAATATCAAAAAAACCTGGTTGTTGCTAACCTTCTTTTTCGTGTTTCTTGTCGGGCTGGGGTGGCTGTTGTCGCAGGCGCTGGGGGATTCGTCTTTTCTCTATATCGCGGTGGCGATCGCGGTGTTTCAGAGTTTTTTCTCCTATTGGTTTAGCGACAAAATCGTGCTTTCAATGGCGGGTGCGCGCCCGATTGAAAAGCGCGATAATCCCGAACTTTACCGGCTGGTGGAGAATTTGGCGATTGCCGCGGGACTGCCCTTGCCCAAAATTTATATCATCAACGAAGCCCAGCCCAACGCGTTTGCCACCGGGCGCGACAAAGATCACGCCGTGGTGGCGGTAACCCGCGGGCTTTTGGATCGGCTGGACAAAACCGAGCTGGAAGGCGTGATCGCGCACGAGCTTTCGCACATCGGCAACAAGGATATGCTTTTGCAAACCATCGTGGTGATTTTGGTGGGCGTTATTGCCATCATTTCGGATTTGTTTTTGCGCCTCAGTTTCTGGGGCGGCGGGCGGCGCGACGATCGGGGGAATGCCGGATTGCTGATGCTGGCATTTGGTGTTGCGGCGGCGATTTTGGCGCCGCTGGCGGCAACGATGATCCAGCTGGCGATCTCGCGCAAGCGCGAATTTTTGGCCGATGCGTCCGCGGCGCTGTTGACCCGCTATCCCGAAGGTCTGGCCGCCGCCCTGCAAAAAATCGCCTCCGATCCCAACCCGATGCGCGGCGCCAAAGACTCCACCGCGCATTTATACATCGCCAGCCCGTTTCGCGGCAAGCAAAAGAACTGGTTCTCCAAATTGTTCTTAACCCACCCGCCGGTGGAAGACCGCATCCGCGCCCTGACCGAAATGTCAATCTAGCCCAAAATTAAAAATTACATAGGTGACACCTATGTAATTTTTTGTCATAACAGCTTGCATATTGCCAAGGCAGGGCTCCGGCGGATTCTATCGGTTGATGGCAAACCATTCTCCGCGGCTAATCACTTCAATTTTGCCGTCAATAATTTTTAGCGCGGAATTATCATCAAGAGCGTAAATCGTCCTGTTTATTTCTTGCGCGGCTTTTTCTATGTTTTCCTTCCTCGCTTTTCCAAACCATTCCGAGTTTAGATGCGGCAGAAAATAAAAATCTACAAAATTCAAACCTTTCAATTCTTCGGCTTCCGACATATCTTCTTCGTATATTGCTTGCGACAATTTTAAACTCAAGTCCGGATTGGTCACTATGCTTCCGGCGCTGACCCCGACATACACCTTATCTTTCAATAACTCCGGCAATAAATCGGTCAAGCCGGATTTGTTTAACCATCTCATCAGATGGTAGGTGTTTCCTCCTTCAAAAAATAAAATATCGGCTCTTTCCAAACTCGGCCTCCATATTTTTTCATTGACTGCCGAAATATCGGTAATTTCAATTGATTTAAAATTTTGTTTTTTTAAATTTATCAGATCGGCAATAAGCCAATCTTTGTCTCCGACTTCAACATTGCTCGCCGTCGGGATGAAAGCAACAGTCGTTTCTTCCGGTCTTTTGCCGGTTAGTTCAAATAACGCATTGGCGATTGAGCTGTTTGCAAGTCCGCCGGATGTGAGTAGTAGTTTCATGTTGGTTGGTTTTGGTAACGATGACTGTGCGATTTTTGCAATAGCTCTTGCTGTGCTGGAAGCGGGGAGGTCATTTTCATTTTTTTGATTTTCTAAAAAACAAAAATGGCACCGCGGATTTTAAGCGGTGGAAAATTCATTTAATCCTCTAATCCTCCGGATCTTGGAAGTAAAGATATTCGCATTTTACCCCGGTCTTTTTCTCAAATTCGGCGATTTCTCTTCTTATCCGCCTCAATCCCAGCCAAACGCATTGGATTTCATCAACGCCGTAGATGTAAAAAGATTTTTCATCGCCGGGCGTGGAAATTTTGCATTCGCAACGCCGGTCATTATGTTTTGATTCCGGGTCCGGCTCGGGCCGGCCCATCGCGATTTTAATGAAATCATTGGTACCGATGAGCGGATATTCGGCGGCTATCATTGGGTTGTCCATAATTTTTTGTTTTTCATTTTCAACATTTAACGCACTTGGCTTTTTTATCAACCAGCTTTATCAGTTTTTTCAGTCTCGGTTTGTCAATGCTTTTTAAATCCGGGATTTTAATGTGCCTCATGGTTTTGCCGCTTCCTTCCAAAAATTCAATCTCTTTTTTGTCCAAACCGACGATGGAAAAACCCGCATGCACCCGGTCTTTCATCGCCGCCAGATAGAACTTGCCGTCGCAAAAAACGATCACGCCCCAGCCATATTTCTCTTCGCAATTTTTTAGGGTTTCAAAAAAGATTTTTCGCACCGCCAAAATAATTTCCTTTTGCGGAGATTTTTGCTTGCCAATGTATTGTTTTACTTTTTCATCCATATTATTTGTCTTTCCAATACCACCACTTTAGCCTTTCCGGATCGGGATTGGAATTTTCGGCAAAATAGACTGCCTCGCGGAAAACATAAAGCAAGCACCGGTCTTGGGCCTTGCCGGCAAAGCGGTTGGATATTTCAAACAGTTTTTGGGGATCCTTGCCTTTCAAATCCGCCACCGAACAAATCCCGATATTGCGCAAATCACCGGCGATGCTTTCGCCCACTCCGGGAATCGTCCGCAGATCGCTTTTCGAAATTTTTCCGCTTGTTATCTTAGCCATAGCTTTTGCGTTTCTGCGGGCAAATGCGGCCCCTCTATAAAGTCGCGGATGGCCAGGCCGCCGCGCACGCGCTTCACGACCACTTTTTGTTTTTCGCGCCAGCCGAGCCGGCGCACTTCATCAATCGGCAGGGTCAGGCCGATTGACCTTTTGCCGATGCGGGCTAACTTGCGGATGGCGGTTTCGTTTGATTTCTTGTCCGGCATAATTGAAAAAGTCGGTAATTGATTATGTAATTGATTACTTACATCAATATTAATCCAAAGCCGCAAGTCTTGCAAAAACCGCCCCCGACGGGACGGAATTCGCGGATGCGATTTTCAATTCGGAAAGCATATTCCGCTGAATGTAAAACTTGGCGGAGGGGGCGGGATTTGAACCCGCGATACCTTTCGGTATACGCGCTTTCCAAGCGCGCGCACTCGGCCGCTATGCGACCCCTCCAAAATAAATCCGAATATCGAAATCCCAAACAAATCCAAAAATAAAAATCCAAAACCAAAACAAAACCAAAACAAAATCAAAATCAAAACAAAAGAGCGGCATATCTGCGCAATGGCTATACTATAAACAAAAAGTGTCATAAAATCAACCAAAGGATGGCAAGGTTGGCGATGGCGTCAATCGGTCCATAAAATAGTCCGGTTTTGATTTTGCCGGGCGGTTTCTCTTGTTGGATTCCGGGCAATTTCGGGGTAGAATCAATGAACAGGCTTGTCGCGGGAATATTTACGCAACAGGTCTAATAAAATAGCAGGGTTAAAATTATGCTCCAAAAAACTTTTGAAGATTTTCCGCTTCCGGACAAGGAAGCGGAGGATTTCTTGGAAAATTCGGAAAGGGGGGCGGGCGCGGCGGCGAAGCTTTTGTATGCCGCCGAACAGTTGGAATTAAAGATTACTCCCGAGGAAATTGATGAATTATTGGCAGAAATCAAAGAATTGGGGGAAATTGATTATGATGCAAATTCTTGGAAATTTACCCGGGGAACGCGCGAAAAGATTGAAAAAATCGGCGGCAAGTTCTTGGGAAATAAAGACGGGCGTGCGTTTGCGGTCGGGAAATATGTTGTCCGTATCGCCAGAGGCGGCGCGGGCTCTCTATTGCAAATAGGAGAAGACATTGAAGGATGGAAAAGCGCGATTGAGAATTGAGTCAAGCATTTGCGTGAAATATAATGAGATGGTTTCAAAACCCCATCCTACCGCAATCGTTTTATTCCGGCTACGCCGAATTCATCACTCGCTCGCCTCGCCGAAGCCTATGGCGAAGCGCGGGTCGGCAGACTTTAGCTTCAAGTATGCCTCCTCGTTCTTCATTCGGCTCGCTCGGAATAAAACGATTTCGTAACGAATAAGGTTTTGAAACCATCTCAATCTCTGTACAATAAAAAAATAATAGACCTACTGCGTAAATATTTTCTACTGCAATTTCCATATTCCGGCTACGCCGAATTCGTCAATCGTCGGCATATTTAAGCCAATATGCCTCCCTCGTTTCCGCGAAACGAGACTGCGAACAGACATTCCTCATTCGGCTCGCGCGAAATCTGAAAATTTCGTTGCGTAAATATTTACGCAGTAGGTCTAATATAAAAAATATGGAAGAACAAAAAGACCAAAAATCGGCGGGCGAGCCGATGGAGGAGAAGATCAAAAAAGAAGCGGGGAAGGTCGTTGAGCCGGCCAAAAAATCCGCGGGCAAGGGGAAAAACACGGGGATGGCGATTGTCGCCTATATCGTGTTCTTCATTCCTTTGCTCACCGAAGACAAGAACGATCCGTTCGTGAAATTCCACGTCAAGCAGGGATTGACGCTGTTTGTGGCGTGGATCGGGGCGGGGTTTGTGAGTATGGTGCCGTTCATCGGCTGGACGTTGGCGCCGTTTTTGAGTTTGGCGATGCTGGTGTTGATGGGTTTGGGAATCTATGGGGCCCATAAAGGAGAACAAAAACCTTTGCCCTTGATCGGCGGGTTCGCTGATCGCTTCAACATTTAAAAAAGATTGTCATCTTTGCCGGTTTTCCAAAATCCGCGGGTGTTATTTTCCGCGGATTTTTTGTATAATAAAAGTGATGGTAGAAAAGCCGCAGTTTTGAGTTAGGGACTCTTCCGCAAATAACTTCCTCGCCATACCTCCATCTTTGCCCCATATTTCAAATTTCCTTGGTCGCAATATTTTCAATGCGGCAATGCCACATCTCAAATATTGCTCGGTCGGAAATTTGAAATATGGGAACAAATCTGAAGGCAATACGAGTAAGTTATTTGCGGAAGAGTCCTGAGTAAATTTATTTTTCATTGCCGATGCAATCCGCGCCGATTAAAATTTTAATGTTCGGTTGGGAATTTCCGCCGCATAATTCCGGCGGATTGGGGGTGGCCTGCCAAGGTCTGGCCGGCGGGCTGGCGTCTTTGGGGGCGAAAATCACTTTTGTTCTTCCCAAAAAAAACGATTGCGCCGGCGCGTCCTGCCGGATGATCTTTGCCGATGAATGGACCGGCAAAAAAATATTTCCCGCCGGCGTTGAGGCGATTGCGGTGGATTCGCCGCTTTCCCCTTATTTGACCGCGGCGTCTTATCAACGAAAAATCGCCAAATGGGGAGAAACCAATTTCAAGCCGCAATTTTCAGTCTGGCGCCGCGATCTGATGGGCGAGGTGATGCGTTACGGCCAAATCGGGGGCGCCATCGCCGCCGCGGAAAAATTTGACGTGATCCATTGCCATGACTGGCTGAGTTTGCCCGCCGGATTGGCGGCTAAAGAAGTTTCAAAAAAACCGCTGGTGTTCCACGTTCATGCCACCGAGTATGACCGGGTGGGGACCGCCGGGTTGAATCGTGAAATTTGCTCGGTGGAAAAACAAGGATTTGAAAACGCCGATGCGGTGGCCGCGGTGAGCGCCTATACCAAGCGCCGGATCGTCAACGACTACGGCGCCGCGCCCGGAAAGATCGTCGTGGTGCCCAATGCGGTTGACCACGGCGAATATGCCGGCCCGGCGGATCATTTGTTGAAATTGAAAAAGAGCGGCAAGAAAATCGTGCTGTTCGTGGGGCGGCTCACTTTTCAAAAAGGGCCGGACTATTTTTTGCGCGCGGCGCGCGCGGTGGCGGCAATGGACAAGAATGCGATGTTTGTGTTTTCCGGGGCGGGAGATATGGAGCGGTGGCTGATTGGAGAAGCCGCGCGGCTGGGGCTGGCCGACCGGGTGGTTTTTGCCGGTTTTCTGCGGGGACGGAATTTGGCGGCGCTTTACAAAGCGGCGGATCTGTATGTGATGCCGTCGGTTTCCGAACCTTTCGGGCTCACTTCTCTGGAAGCGCTGGCCAGCGGCGCGCCGATTTTGATTTCGCGGCAATCCGGGGTGGGTGAAATGGTGGCGCATTGTTTGAAATGCGATTTTTGGGATACCGATCAAATGGCGGCCAAGATGCTGGCGGCGTTGCGATATCCGGAAGTGAGGGAAGAATTGCGGCAAAACGGGCTGGCCGAAGTCAAAAAATTCAATTGGATTGATTCGGCCCGAAAATGTCTAAACATTTACCGCCAAATCATTACTGCGTAAAATAATTTTCAATTATCATTTTTCAATTTTCAATAAATTTTCAATGTTTCAATGGATCAAGCTAATGCCAATTTGTGTTTTGTTTGAAAATTGAAAATTGAAAATTGCGAAGCGATTTTATGCCTCCCATTTGTTTATATCTTCATACCCACCAGCCGCAGAGATTGAAAAAATTCTCGGTTTTTGACATTGGCGAACACTGCGGTTATTTTGACGGCGAAAACAACCGGAAAATTTTGGAAAAAGTCGCTCGCAAAAGCTATTTGCCGGCCAACCGGATGTTTTTGAATTTGATCCGCCGCTCGCGGGGAAAGTTCAAACTGAGTTTGAGCATCACCGGAGTTTTGTTGGAACAACTGGAGGCCGAATTTCCCGAAGTTTTGCGAAGCTTCCGCGATTTGGTTGATACGGGATGTTGCGAACTGGTTTCGGAAACCTATTATCATTCGCTGGCATCGGTCTATTCGGCGGAAGAATTCACCCGCCAGGTTGATTTGCAAAACAAGGCGCTGAAAAAACATTTTGGTTTCTCGCCGAAGTTTTTCCGAAACACGGAATTGGTGTATAATAACAGTATTGCCGCGATGGTGGAAAAAATGGGCTTTGCCGGAATGCTGGCCGAAGGCTGGGATGAAATTTTGCAATGGCGTTCGCCCAATTTTCTTTATCAAGCCAAGGGCGGTGCCCTGCGCTTGCTGGCGCGAAATTATAAATTAAGCGACGATATCGGTTTTCGTTTTTCCAACCGCGAGTGGAAAGAGTGGCCGCTCACCGCGGAAAAATACACCGAGTGGATCAATCTTTTGAATCTTGACCAACAGTGCCAGACGGTGAATCTTTTTATGGATTACGAGACGTTTGGCGAACATCAGTGGGAGGAAACGGGGATATTTAAATTTTTTGAAGCGTTCTTTTGGAAAACACTGGAAAATCCGCGCAACCGGTTTGTTCTGCCGTCAAAACTGATCGCCGAAGTTGAGCCGGCCGGGGAATTGGATTTTTGGCGGCTGGTTTCCTGGGCGGATATGGAGCGCGATTTGAGCGCCTGGAACGGCAACAAAATGCAGTGCGCGGCGCTGGAAAAAATATACGCGCTGGAAAAAGACGTGAAAGAAACCGGCGACGAGGCATTGTTGGACGAGTGGCGCAAATTGCAGACCAGCGACCATTTCTATTATATGTGCACCAAATGGTTTTCGGACGGCGATGTGCACAAATATTTCAATCCCTATGAAAGCCCCTATGAATCGTTCATTGCATTTATGAACATCTATAACGATTTGAAGATCAAAGTTGAGGATGTTTTAAAAACAAAGGTCGCCGCATAGAAGTTAAAAATTGAAAATGAAAAAGGAAAAACGGCAATTAAAAATTTAAAGTTACCGTATTTGATAATTTTTAATTTGAAATTTTCGTTTTTAAATTTTACCTTTTAATTTTTAATTTAAAATATGGCTTTAAAAACTGCTCCCAAAAAAACAGTGTCCGTGGTTGCCGACGTTGAACCGGAAAAAGCGTTCTGGCTGAACGACGGACGGATGCTGAAAAATCTCAAAGAGCTGGCGCAGGCGCTGGAAACGATGGATGGCGCGCTTTGGAGCTTCCATGCCAATGGTGAAAAAAACGATTTTGCCAATTGGGTGGAAGACGTCTTCGGACAAAAACAGCTCGGTTCGGCTTTGCGCAAAATCAAGAGCGCCAAAACCGCCGCCAAGAGGATCAAGGAAAAAATGAGCGCCCCCCGGTTTTGGTCTTTCCTGATGTAGCCCGGGATTTTTCGGATTTTTCGTTTTACGTCCCGGTTAAAACGCTTCTGCTTTAACGCCGATGAAAAAGATAAAGAAAACATTGCTGTCGCCGCAAGCGGATTTGTTGTTGGAAATTTCGTGGGAAGTTTGCAACAAGATCGGCGGCATCAACACGGTTCTGGCCACCAAGGCCGCGCAAATGGCCAAACGCTATCAGGGAGGTTACTTTTTGGTCGGCCCGTATTTCGCGCAAAACGCAAAACACCAGCTGGAAGAAATATCGCCGAAGGGATGGCTTAAAACCGCTTTTGACAATCTGAAAAATCAGGGCATCGTTTGCCACTGTGGAAGATGGTTGATTGAAGGGGAGCCGCAGATGATTTTGGTTGATTTTTCCGCGCTTTGGCCGAATGTGAACCGCTACAAAAAAGAGTTGTGGGACGATTACCGCGTTGATTCCATGGATTCCGGTTTTGAATTTGACGAGCCGGCGGTCTGGGGATATGCCGTCGGCCGCTTAATTGAGCAGGCGGTGCTGGCCAATTCCGCCAAAAAAACGGTGATCCATTGCCATGAATGGCTGGCGGGCACGGCGCTGTTGTTCGCCAAAAAATTCGGCGCCGGCGCCGCTTCGGTGTTCACCACGCATGCGACGACTTTGGGGCGCAGTCTGGCGTTTGCCGGCCGGGAATTTTATGCCGGCATTGAAAACATCAATCCGGCGGAGGAGGCCTATCGGTACCGCGTCCAAGCCAAGCATCTTTTGGAAGCGGCCGCGGCACGCGAATGTTCGGTTTTCACCACGGTGAGCGAAATCACCGGCGTGGAATGCAAATATTTTTTGGGACGCGAACCGGATGTTTTTCTGCCCAACGGGTTGGATGCGGGCGGGTATTTGAGCTTTGAAGAAGCGGCGATCAAGCACCGCATCCAGCGCGGCCGGATTCGCGAATTCCTGTTCTATGATTTTTTTCCGCACTACACTTTTGATCCAAAGAACACGTTGTTCTATTTTTTGATGGCGCGATATGAATTCCACGCCAAGGGGATTGATTCTTTCATCGTTGCACTGGGTGATTTGAACCGGAAGTTAAAACGGGAAAAGAGCTCCCGGACAGTGATCGCCTTTTTATGGGTGCCGGCGCAGACCAAGGGCATCCATCCCGATCTGATTGAGAATCGCGGCAATTATTTTGACATCAAAGAATTCATTGAGGAAAATTCAGGCAATTTGATGGAAAGTTTCACCTATTCTCTTTTTGCCGGAAAAGACTTGAAGAGCACCGATGTTTTTGACGGCGAACCGCACCGCGAACTGGAACGCCGCTTGCGCAAAGCCCGCCGTGCCGGCGCGCCGCTGATCTGCACCCATGAATTGGAATATCGCAACGACCAGATAATCAAGGCGCTGGCGCAGGCCGGCTTGGAAAACAAAAAAGACGACTGCGTCAAAGTCATTTTCTATCCCGCCTATTTGACCGGTACCGATCGCCTGCTTAATCTGACGATGCGGGAGGCAATCCAAGGGTGTCACTTGGGGGTTTTTCCGTCGTATTACGAACCGTGGGGATACACGCCGCTGGAAGCGGCGGCCGAAGGCGTTCCCGCGGTGACCAGCGATTTAAGCGGTCTGGGGCGCTTTTTGGCCGCGATGCCCCGCGACGAGCAAAATCCCGGGATTTTTATCATCAATAATTTCGGCAAAAGCGCCGACGAAGCGGCCCAACAGTTGGGCGGTATTCTCTATGATTATGCGGTGATGCCGCGGCATCAGCGGGTGGAAAACAAGATCAACGCCCGCAAACTGGTGAATAATTTTGACTGGGCGGATTTGGCGGAAAATTATGTGGCGGCGCACAATCTGGCGATCCAAAATTTAAAATTTTAAATTTTTAATGATGGGGCTTATTCATCATTTTGGCGGCAAAACAATAAAAAGATCGACGCGCTTTATTGATACGCAAAGTCTGATGCTGGGGGGGGATGGGGACTATTTGTGGATCGGCAAAAATTCGGCCAGCCGTTATCAGGGATGGTTTTGCCAAATCGGCGGCGGCTTGATAAAAATAATTGACGATCTCCGGCCGGCCGGCGCCGCCGGTTTTTTGGTGCTGGAAAACGATTTTTGGCGGGTGAAAAGAATTTGGGAAAACAACCGGGAATCTTTTTTTCTTCCCGCGCAAAATTGCCTGGCCTACGAAATTGAAAATCCGGCCGAAATTGCGTTTTTTTTGGACATCAAGGAATCCTATAAAAATCCGGATGCGAGCCAGCGTTATGCGGTTTGGGAAGAGGGCGGATTGATTCTGGCCGCCTGCCCCCAAATTTTCGGATCGCCGTTGCCGGAGATTTTTTTGGCGGTTGCCGGCGACTTCAAAATTTCCAAAATAACAAACGAATGGAGCGATCGCGATTATGAATGGGATAAAAAACGCGCGTCGCCGCCGTTTTGCCGCCGGGTTTTCCGGCCGGCGGCGGTGTCGGCCTCAAGGCTGGTTTTCGCCGCCGGCGACGACAAGAAAGAGGCTGTTGGCCGCGCCCGCCGAATTTTGAATGATTTTGAAGCGGAAAAATCAAAAAAACGCACGGAATTTTTGAATACATATCACCGCAGAGTTTTTTGGCCGGCATTGCCCGGCAAAACCGAAATATCCAAAACCGCGGCCAGAAATGCTCTGCGGATGCTGGTTAAAACCGAAAAAGAGGATTTGTCGTTGCGCGCCGGCTGGCCGTGGTTTTTTCAAATTTGGCAGAGAGATGAGGCGGTGTCGCTGAAAGGTCTGGCCGAATTTGACAAAAATGCCGCCACGGCGATTTTTTGGCGCCAGCTCAAAGAATTGAAAAAAAACAAATATCATTTTGATACCGCCGACGGTGCCGGCTGGCTGTTTTTGCGCGCCGCCGGATTTTTGAAGAAGAATTTTTTTGACGGCGAAGAAAAACGAGAAATTGCCGATACCCTGGAAAGAACGATCGGCTGGCAATTGAGGTATCGCACGCGGGGCGGTTTGGCGGTAAATACCGATGAAAAAACCTGGATGGACAGCATTGAGCGTCCCGGGGCGTGCGTGGAAATCCAGGCCCAGCGCCTGGCGATGTATGATCTGGCGCGTCGGCTCACCGACGACCCGGAAAAAAAAGAATATTATTCGCAGTTGAAAGACGGGCTGGAAATTATCGCGCGAAAAACATTTTTTGACGGGCAAATTTTAGCCGATCGTTTTGACGTTGGAAAAAACGATCATGATTTAATTTGCCGCCCCAATCTTTTTTTGGCCGCCTATATTTATCCGGGTTTGCTGGAAAAAAACGAGTGGCGCACCGTTTTTGAAAACGCGCTGACAAAGTTGTGGCTTGACTGGGGCGGGCTGGCCACCATTGACAAGAATGATTCGCGGTTTTGTCCGCAAAGTACCGGCGAGAACGCCAAATCCTACCACAACGGCGACAGCTGGTTTTGGATCAACAACATCGCCGCGATTGCGATGCGCCGGGTTGCCGGCGGATATTTCAAGCATTGCATTGAAAAAATTTTTATCGCCTCTCGCCACGATGTTTTGTGGGGCGGGGCGCTGGGATGCGCGTCCGAAATCAGTTCGGCGCAAAGCTTTGATCCCGCCGGCTGTCCCAATCAAGCCTGGAGCAACGCCACTTTTCTGGAACTCTGCCGCGAATTAAAAAAATAAAATTGTTTTATGGAAAAATTTTCATCAATCGACGGTATCATCGGCGATGTTGGCCCCGAAGGCGAAGAAGAAGTGAAGGAATGCTTTGCTTATCGATTTAAAAAACAGAACTACAAAGGTTTGTCGGAAGTAGAAAAAAGAAAAACTTCGGAAGAATCGGCAACGGTTCAACTGGCAAATCAATTAACGAACGAGATATTGAGAAGACATGATTATGGTATTTTTGATATACCGGAACAAAACATCCACATAATAAAAGAAGAATGCTGGCAAGACGAAGAAAATGAAGCGACTTATTTTTGGGATTTGCAAGCAATCGGAATAAAAGAAAGAAAGTCGGCATTATCTTTATTGGAAATCACAATGCATGAGATGATGCATATGAAAGTGCGTAACTTTGTTCAGGTTCCGATAGGTTTGGAAAAGTCGTTAACCAACGTAAAAGCGTTTTCAAACGGGTTGAACGTTATCAACCGGGGCGGGGGGAAAGAATACTTTGAAAATTTAAACGAGGCCGTGATAGAAGAGATGGTTAAAAAAGAAATATTGGAATATATGGATTCGGAAATTTCCGATCAAGAAATTGCGGGAACCAAAAGAATTAAAGACGGCTTATTGTCGGGATCATTGAAACATGATTTGGCAAAGAACCGGGAAGATATTGAAGATATATTATACGCCTCTTGCGACGAGAGCGGCCGGATAAAAGCGGTGGATTTTTTTTGCTACCATAAATCAAGGAAGATGCTTGATATTCTTATAAATAAAATTTTTCAAAACAAAGAAAACCTTGAGGCAAATGATAAAAATGAATTCAATATAAAAGCTCGCGAGGATGTTTTTAATGTTTTTGCCGAGGCGACATTAAAAGGGGAAATTCGCAAAGTAATAAAATTAGTTGACCGCGTATTTGGATTGGGAACGATGAAAAATTTAGCTGGTAACGATATCGACGGCCAGTTGGAATTCGTGAAAAAATTGGGCGAAAATTAAAATTGCCAGTTGTTTGACAAATTGACGAAGCGGGCGTAGTATCAAATTACAATTGGATATTGTCAAAAGGCGATTGGCGCGGCCACCAACCGCGTTGCCGGGTGAAAAATCCGGCAACCGTCAAAGGTCTAAGTTTTTTGGCAAAAAAGAGATGTCCCTTGTTTTACTCGGGACAAGTTAGGTGGAACCGCGAGAACAAAAACCTCGCCCTAATGTTAAACAAGTTTGTTTAACCGTGGGGCGAGGTTTTGAATTATATAACCAAAAAATATGAACAAACAAAAATATGAAATTGAAGTGATTCGCCATTCGCTGGCACACATAATGGCCGCGGCGGTAAAAAATTTGTATCCCAATGCCAAATTCGGGATGGGGCCGGCCGTGGAGAATGGTTTTTATTATGATTTTGATTTGGGCGACCGATCTTTATCGCCGGATAATTTAAAAGAGATTGAAGTCGGGATGAAAAAAATCATCGGCGGCGGCGTCAAATTTGAACGGCGCGAGGTTTCGCTGGATGAAGCGCGGAAAATTTTTGCGGATCAGCCATATAAGCTGGAAATTGCAAACGATCTTCAATCCGAGGGAGAGCAAAAAGTTTCGGTTTATCAAAGCGGCGATTTTTGCGACCTTTGCCGCGGGCCGCATGTGGAAGCGGCGAAAGATTTGCCCGTTGACGGATTTAAATTAACCAAGATTGCCGGCGCCTATTGGAAAGGCGGCGAGAAAAACAAAATGCTCACGCGCGTCTACGGCGCGGCGTTCGCGTCAAAAAAAGAGTTGGATGATTATCTGAAAAACCTGGAAGAAGCGGAAAAGCGCGACCATCGCAAGTTGGGCAAAGAGCTGGATTTATTCCATATTGATGAAGATGCCGGATTGGGATTGGTGTTGTGGCATCCCAAAGGCGCGATGCTGTGGCGCTTGATTGAAGACTTTTGGTATGACGCGCATTTGAAAGGCGGATATGATTTGGTCCGTTCGCCCCACATTGGCAACCGTCGGTTATGGGAAAAATCCGGGCACTGGGGATTTTTTTCGGGCAGTATGTATCCGGCAATGGAAGTGGGCCAATCGCTGGAAGATTTGCAGGCCGGAAAAAAGCCCGAAGAATCGGAACAGTATTTGCTCAAGCCGATGAATTGTCCGTTTCATGTGCGGATATATAAAAACAATTTGCATTCCTATCGCGAATTGCCGATGCGCTGGGCCGAATGCGGCACGGTCTACCGCTATGAAAAAAAAGGAGAACTTTCGGGATTGACGCGCGTGCGCGGGTTCACGCAGGATGACGCGCATATTATTTGCCGCAAAGACCAGGTTAGAGATGAACTGAAAAAAGTGATTGATTTTATCGCGTTTATGTATAGGTCGTTCGGTTTTGAAATGGATAAAGTGAATGTTTATTTGTCGTTGCGCGACCCGAACAATAAAGAGCACTATGCCGGCGATGACGAGGGTTGGGAGTTCACCGAAAGCGTGTTGCGCGAGATTGCCAAAGAGAAAAATCTTAATTTTAAAGAAGAGTTGGGCGAAGCGGCGTTTTACGGGCCGAAATTGGACTTCAAAATCAAAGATGTTCTGGGCCGCGAATGGCAGTGCTCCACTTTGCAATTCGACTTTAATCTGCCGGAAAGATTTGATATGTCGTTTGTAAACCAAAAAGGAGAGCAGGAAAAACCGTATATGCTGCATCGGGCGTTGTTCGGATCATTTGAAAGATTTATCGGCCTTTTGATTGAGCACTATGCCGGCGCGTTTCCGGCGTGGTTGTCGCCGGTGCAGGCTAAAATCCTTTCGGTGGGCGAGGCGCATGTTGATTTTTGCCAAAAGCTGGCCGATGAGTTTCGGCAAGCGGGTATTCGCGCGGAAGTTGATTCTGCCGACGAGACCCTGGGCAACAAGATCCGCAAAGCCGCCGGCGAAAAAATTCCCTATGTTTTGGTCGTGGGCGATAAGGAGGCGCAATCCGATATGCTGGCCGTGCGCGACCGCGGCGCCAAAGTCGCCCGCGCCATTTCCAAACCCGACTTTATCGCCGAAGTCATTGCCAAAATCAAAAACCGCGATTAAAAAACTGAATAATGGACATTCTCACATTCTTGAGAATGTGAGAATGTCGGTTAATTGAATATTCAAAATGTGATATGGCTGGAACTTGTTTAAATTTTAAAATGGGATATAAAGAAAGAGTAGCGATGATTGCGTCAAAAATATGGAAAAACAAGCAATAAAATTTAAATTGTCGATTTCAATTATCAAAGAGGGTTCCCGTTATGTTGCCTACGCGCCGGCGCTTGATTTGTCGTCTTCGGGCAAAACCGCGGCTCACGCGAAAAAAAGATTTATCGAAGCGGCTGGGATCTTTTTTGAGGAAATTTCAAAGAAAGGGACTTTTGGCATAGTGTTGCGTAATCTTGGCTGGAAAAGGGTGAATTCTATTTGGAGCCCGCCCAAAATTGTTGCCAGCGAAACGGAATTGTTTTGCGTAACTGCTTGAAATTATGGGGATAAGGCCGATACATTGGAAAAAATTTGAAAAATTTCTGTTGTTTGTCGGCTGTAGTTTTGAGCGTGAAAAGGGTGATCATCGGATATATTGGCGCGAGGGGTTGAGCCGCCCGGTGGTGATCTCGCGCGACGAACAAATGCCAATTTTCGTTGTCAGGAATAATTTGCGGCTATTGGATATTGATACCAAAAATTATCTTGAAATTTTGGAAAAAATAAAATGAAGCCGGGCGCGGCTTCATTTTTTGAGATTATAGAGTTTGCCGGAGTTTAAAACCTGCGAGATTTATTTTTTAAGTTTTGGGAAATAACATTCTCACATTCTTGAGAATGTGAGAATGTTGGTAATGGATGTCCGTTGTTATGAAAAATCAAGATAAAATTTATGTGGATTGGATAGACCGGGTGAAGGTTTTGCAAAAGGCGGTAATTTTTAACGAAAACGGCCGGATTTTGGCGCTGAAACGCGCAGATGACAAAAACCGGCCGCATCCGGGTTGCTGGGATTTGGCGGGCGGCCGCGTGGAATCAAGCGACATTGTAAAATGGAAAAATAAAAGCGGCAAGGGCGACGATAACGATATTTTAATCAATGCCTTGCGCCGCGAGATCAAAGAGGAAACCGGATTGGAGGTGAAAAATATCTGTGCCATTCATGCCGCTTCGGCATATTCGGAAAGCAAAGGGATGTTTATCATGGCCATTGGCTATTCGTGCAAAGCGGCGGATGAGATCCGATTAAAATTGAGCGCCGAACATACGGAATTCCGCTGGGCGGCCAAAGAAGAATTTATGGAATTGGAGATCGGCAATGACGGCGGATTCATTGAATCGTTTTTGGACAAGTTATAACCATATAAAAAGAAATCATTGATAAACTGTTGCCGGTGCATTAAAAGACGAAGGGTGTAACCACTCACCGGGTTTAAAATTAAAAGGGTCTATCCCTCGTTACTGCGAGGGTTAGACCCTTTTAATTTTGCGCTTGCAGTTCTTTGCCAGGGTCTAACCCCCGCGATTAAACGGGGGATAGACCCTTAAAATACAAAAATACGCTACCCCCAGTGAGTGGTTACTGATATAAGGGTTGACAGACCTTGATTGTGTTATAAAATGCAATTAATTTGCATGAACCAAAAATTGTATGCGGTTGTTGATGATAAAAGGTCGAATAGTTTTTAAGATTTGTTAGCTATATAATATAAAATTACAAATATGTGCATGAGAAATAAATCATTTGGTAGCCTCGTGTCAGTGTTTATGATGTTTGTTATAGCGTCAGTCAGCATATTGCCCTTTGCAGTAGTTGCAGCATCATCTCCTTACAGTTTTACTATGACATATTATGTCGTAGATGGGTGCGCAAACAGTCAATTCCATACACTTGATGCGGGAACTGGAAAATTGAGTGGTAGTACATCCGCTCCTTATTCAACAATTTCTGTGCAATATGAATTACAGAGAGATGTTTTTGGTCCGAATCCAAGTTATGGCTCGGTCAATGGTGGAATTAATACATCGTTTAGCAACTTAGCATTTCCGACATCGGTTATTTCGGCTTCTAATTACTGCATTATTGCTTACCGCAACAGCTCTGATGGTATAACGGTTAACGGAAGTGGTACCCTTCATAATTAAACGGTGCAACGACCGGGGGTTCGAAATTTTATATTTCGAACCCTTTAGGTTTCAATTGATAAAATACTTTCGCTAATATTTCTGGAGAGACTTACGCATAAAGCAATTAATAATATGGGAGTAGTTATAGATTTTGATTTATCAACGGTGCTTTTTTTAGGATTGGTTTGGGTGGGGGCGATATTTTTTTTAAAATTTAAAAAAAGGAAGGATTTTACATATTTGCTCTTTTTTACTGTTTTTTATGTATATATGGCAAAACTAATTGATGTAACTCAGTTTCCAATGTATTTCAGCGAGTCCATGAGAATAAATATTGGACAGAATGTTTGGGGGAATATGAATTTAATGCCATTTTTTACGATCACTGAAAAATCAACAATAACCTCGGCATTGAATATTTTAATAACCATACCCTTCGGGTTTGGAATGCCGTTTATCTCCGGATTGCGTGCGCGCGGAGTCGTTATTGCCGGATGCGCCACAAGCTTGCTGTTGGAATTTTTTCAGTTTATTATTGCGCTTATGGCCGGATTCACTTTTCGCGTTGTTGATATTAACGATGTCATATTTAACACTTTCGGAGTTATAATCGGTTATATGATATTTGTTGGATTTGTCCGAATTTGTCGTTTTGCTGTCAATAAATTTGGTATATGTCAAAACGATATTTTAAAATATGTATTGGAGCGTCCACAAATTAAATAAATTGCCTCGTGCAATCCAGATGAAAAACAATCCGATGGCGGAAAGATTTATTTTTCCAGGAGGATGAGGCTGATTTGGGGGCGGGCGAAAAAGCGGAGGGGCTGATTGACGGGGATTGATAAACAAATTAGAATTTAATCAAATAGCGAAACAATTATGAATATAGAGGAACATTTTTTTCCTAAAAATCAAGTTAATGAGGAGGAATCGGATGTTTTGCCGGAAGAACAAGGCGGAATTGATGATTTTCATTTGGGCCGGTCGCCCGAAATAATTGGTGAAGAAAGAAAAGCGCATATGAATGTTGAAGATTTGCGATTGAGAAACAGTTTGGACAAACTTGACTTGACTCTTGGCGACAAAGGGATGCTGGAAAGGATAGTTGAACGGGGCCGCGAGGCGTTTGACGGTCTTTTGGATGTTCCTGCAATAAATGAAATTGCGGCCAGATTCGGAACTGAATTTGATCAGCGCCTTCTGGATAAATCAAACGAGAGAATAAGAGAGATGCGCGTTGAGCTTTCGCTTGTTGAAGATAGAATCAAATTATTCAACCAAATGAATGAAGCGGCGGATGATAAAAGCGGAATGGCGGATTTGCTTATTGGCGCGCGAAATGAAAAAATCACCGAAATGCGAGAAAAAAGTGACTGGATAACGGCCAAGATTAAAGAAGAAGGGGCTAATGCGAAAATTCATGAAATAAATCGCAATAAATATGTCGAATGGATGGTTAAGCGCAATAACGAAAGAATTGCCCCTTTGGAAGCCGAGAAAGCAAAACATCAGAATGATTTGAGAAAATTTGATGAGAGTGTCCGGCCGCTGGTGGTGCATTTCGAGCAATTAAAAATGGAAGCGGAAGCTTTGGATAAGGAAAGAGATAGTTGGCGTGAAAACGCCAAAGAGGCTGGAATGAAAAAAAGTGAAATCAGGAATGTGGTCAAGGAATTTGACGGTAAAATCAACCATCGTTACAAATATCTGGATGAATGGCAAAAAATAAATCTTCAGCGGGCGAAAATTGAGCAGAAAATTGCGGCAATTGAGGTAAATATTAGAAGGGCGGATCAAAGCAATGAGTACAATAGAATATTGGAAAATAAACCGCTCCTGATAAAAGACGACAATCCAATTCCGGAAGATGCAAATGTCAATTCGGAAAAGATTAAAACCAAATTTAAAGCGGGCGATTTGTTGGAGCTTTGGCAGGAACATTTTGTCCAAAAAGTTGACAAGGGGTTTCAAATCAAAGAAGCCGTTATCACGGGAGATTCGGGGCGATCAAGCGAAATAAAATTGAATCATGACGAGGAAATGAGTATTGATGAATTCAAAAAAAGACTCAGTGATTATTATGAAAAGAGGTTTCCCAAAGACAGGAACGGTGAATTGGCGGCGGAGATAAGAATGGCGCTTGGCAGCTTTGGCCGGGACGAAGAGTTGTTGCGTGCCCAACTGCGGGATTGGGATGAAAATGAACGAGGGAAAGAAGAAGCGCCAAAGTTATGGATTCAGGATGCAATAATAAGCTGGAATAATTTTATTAGCAAACGATTTGGCGTTGAGTTGAAAAATAATGCCGATTTGGCAAAGACTGTGATTTTAAGTCCGGGAGAATTTGTCGGGAAAGATGATGTGTCGCAAGAAATCGGTTTGGAAGAATTGCAGACGATAGTTGCGAAATATTATCAGAACAAGCCGGGAACCGAAAATCAACTATTAAGAGACAGGCTGTTGCAGGAATGCAAAAATTTTTCGGAAGAAGATTTTGCGCCCCGGTCTTGACAAAAATAATTTAATAAACTATGGAAGAAGAGTCAAAAGCAAATGCAAATGCCGGAGGTGGTGATGTGGATGAAAAATTGATAGTGGTCGCGCTTGGAGCGATGAAAAAAGATTTGAATGAAATTGAGAAAGGAGTTGATCAAACCCTCCAAGAGTCCGCAGTAGCGGCCAAAAAGGCGGAAGAGGAGAGAAGGCAAGCGTCCATCATTGGCAATCTTGCCCGTGAAGTTGCTGATAAGGAGTCTTGAGATGGCGGCATGCTTTATATGCCGCTTCAATTATTTATCTGTCAGAATGCCAAAACCGGAGGCTTATCAAATGTCTGGAGCCCTGCTTTGGCGATATCTGGCGGATAATCTTGTTTTCTCTTATTGAGCGAAGTGAAATAAGCTTTGTTTTTCGCGAAAGAATGGAATGCCTCGAGGTTCTGCTTCGGGGTGTTTATTTTTCCAGAAGGATGAGGTTGATTTGGGGGCGGGAGAAAAAGCGCAGGGGCAGGATGGTGGCGCCGATACCGTTGGTGACGATAACGGTCCGTCCGGGCTCTTCATGAACACCCTTTTCATAGCGGTATTTATGGCGATGGATCAGCCATGAGAACGGAAGGCCGAACAAAGTGATTTGTCCGCCATGGGTGTGTCCGGCCAGCAGTAATTTTGCTTTGTCGTTTTGATATTTTTCAAAATATGCCGGATCGTGTGCCATATAGATCGTGAAATCGGTTGCTTCCTCCATTGTTTTTGGACCGTCCGGAACGCCATACCAGGTTTCATCCGTGCCGGCAACGGTTATTTTGCCGCCGCCGATATTGATATGGCGGTTTTCGTTTACCAGCGGGGCGATCCCGGCGCCGGCCATTGCCGCCAAAACTTCGTTTTTTCCGGCTTCAATATCATGATTTCCCAGAACGCCGAATTTTCCCAAAGGGGCGTTGATATTTTTGAGGAAAGAAAAACATTTTTCGGTGTTTTTCCCGTTGCGGCTCGCATAGTCGCCGCCGAACAACACAATATCGGGCGCCAGCGAATTGATTTGCTTGGCCAAGCCATCAAGGCGCGCCGCCGGAAAACCTTCGCCGCAGTGGATGTCGGCGATAAAAACAATCTTTTTCCCGATGAATTCCGGCGGCGCGTTTTTGCCGCGCACGGTTGTTTTTGCGATTTCGGTCCAGCCGGCTTCAAAAGCCGCATAACCGACAAAAACCGTTGCGGCGGTGAAAAACAGCCCTATTTTTTTAAGTTTGTCCATATCAAATTCCGGCGGTTGTCAATCGTGGTTATATACCACGGTGCCGGTGCCATAGCCCGCATTGGGTTTTTCGCGGGCAAAAACCTCCTCTTGCCCTTCGGGCAATTCGGGCAGGGTGTTTTCAAAAATGAATTTGGCATCGCCTTGCGTCATATTGGTACAGCCCGCCGATTGCCGGGTGCCGAATTTGTCGTGCCAATAGGTGCCGTGGATGGCATAGTCATAGTTGTAATACATCACCCAAGGAATATCTTTGAGATGATAATAATAGGAATGCAGGGGCGGCCCGCCGCGCATTTCGTCCTTTGCCAGCTTGTACCATATCCGGTAGATTCCCGTTTTGGTGGGGTTTTCTTCCCGCCCCGGGGCGATATAGGTGGCAAACAAAGGTTTGTCATATTCAAAGAGCGTCATAATTTTTTTTGACAGGTCCACATCAATCCATTTTTCCCCGATTTTTATTTCCTCGGGAACGCGGATGTCTTTGGGCGGCTCGGGCTGGGGTATTGGCGTGACAAAGTCCGAAAATACGTATGCCCCCGCGAATGCGCCACCGTCAATCTGATACCACAGATTTTTGCCGTCAACCCATTCGCCGAAAACTTCTTTGACCACCTTCACGCGATTTGCCGTTGAGAAAATCCCCAATTTTTCGGAAGCGGCGGAAGCGCCTTGGCGCACCGTTATGCCGTTGGCATTGATCTGTCCCCACCATCCCAGATATTTGAAACGATCCTTCCCCAGTGCCGCGGCGCTGGGAATTTGCCCTTCAAATGTCCATTGGGAAACCGCCGCGCGTCCGGCTTGATCGGCGACAATCGCTTTGATGCGGTATTCTTTATCAAGCTGGACATCCGTTTCAAAGGCGAAGCGGTATTCGCCGGGCGCAAGCTGTTCGGTGCGGGATCGGACCGGATCGTTGTTGATAAAAATTGAAGCGGTTTCAAGCGGCGCGCGCAAAACCGCCTCAAAGCTGATTGTGTGCCGCATGGGAAAAACCGTGGAATTTGCCGCCGGTTTTTGGTTGGAAACCACCGGATAATCGTTTTCCGCCGCCGGAAAAACAATGGCCACCGAATCGCCGCCGCCGGCTTGGGCTTTTGAATAGGGCCCTTGGCGCAGGACTTCAACGATCAGGCGGCCGTTATCAATATCGCACTTGATGTCTTCAACCAGCGGGCTGGCGGCGATCTCCCGATAATCAACGCTGTTTTCAAGGCGCGATATTTTCTCAAAAACGGCGCGGGTTTTGGCTTCGGCGAAAATTTCTTCAATTTGATATTCGGGCAAATTTGCGAGCGCCGGTTCGTCGGCGTTGAATTTGATTTCCAAAATTGTGCCTTTGGCGTTATCGTGGCGCAAGGCGATAATTTTTGCCGAATATGATTTTGGGCGCGGCGGCACGTCGGTTTCGTAATTTTGCGGCAAGGGAAGCGCCAGCCAGAATGTCGTTGCGAAAATCAAAACCGCGCCGGTGATCGCGATTCCCAGTTTCCATTTCCAGCTTGTGCGTTTTTTCAGCGCGGCCGCGGATTTTTTGATTTTGATGATGTGTCGGCGGATTGTCATAAATTAAAATTCAACCGGCAATCAATAATTAACCATCAATTATCAATGCTTGGTGATTTCCATTAAAGTATCATAGCAATAAACCATCCGCATTCAAAACTTCTGCCAGAGTAAGGGAAACGCCTTCTTCGGGAAGGTCCAACCTTCGCGATCGCGCGAGGGTTGGACCTTTAAAAAATGCCCGAACGGCTCCTTTTATCGTCCTGTCCTTGATTTTTGATGGTTTTTGTTGCATTATGTAATGGAAGCCGACGATAAGGAAATCATATGAAGGTGTTTTTTGACGAGCAAGAATACAAGCTGTTGGCATAACGACAGGGAGTTTGTTCCGCTTTTGGCGGTTATTTTCGCGTTGCGCGAGAAGAATTAAACGACCCTGTTTTTTTGTTGGAAAACGGGCGCGGATATATATGGAAAAAATTAAAACAAAAATCAAAATCTCAAAGAATCTCAAAAATCCCGTTGCTGTCGGCGCGGGGGAGCCGCTGGTGATCGTCAAGGATGTCGCCAAGGGTTTTGGCAAAGAAGAATTGTTTTCGGGCGCGCGCTTGCGCGTGATGCCGCGGGAGCGGATTGCGATCGTGGGCGCCAACGGCATGGGCAAAACCACTTTGCTCAGAATTATCATCGGTCAGGAAGATCCCGACGACGGCGCTTGCGAAATCAACAAGGCGGCGCGCATCGGCTATCTGCCTCAGGAAACCCACTGGGAATCCTTGCAAAATTCCGTGATCGACGAGATCCAGTCATCCGATCCCGGAATGCGGGAAATGACCGCCCGCAAAAACGATTACGAAAAAAAGGAAGCCGAAGGGCCGCTTTCCGAAGGCCAGATCGCGGATTATTGCAAATTGCTGGAAAGCTTTAAAGCCGCGAACGGTTATCGCTGGCAGGGATTGATTGAACGCTTGCTTTCCGACTTCGGTTTTGCCAAGGAATCGTGGCATCGCAAGATCGCATCGCTTTCCGGCGGCGAGCGCACCAAATTGGCGCTGGCCAAAGTGGTGTTGGCCAATCCCAATTTAATCATTCTGGACGAACCGACGAATCATCTGGACATTGAAACTTGCGAGTGGCTGGAAAATTTTTTGGTCCACCGCAACATCGCCATCGTTTGCGTGTCGCATGACCGCTATTTTTTGGACAAAGTTTGCGACAAGACTTGCGAGCTTGCCAGAACCGGCATTGAAAAATACCAATGCCGCTATTCGGATTATGTGGTTGAACGGCAAATCCGCCGCGCGGCGCTGGAAAAAAGTTATAAAATCCAGCAAAAATACCTCAAGGAACAGCAAGCTTATATTGACCGTTTCCGCTACAAGGCCACCAAGGCCGCCGGCGTGCAGAGCCGCATCAAACAGCTGGAAAAAATAGAAAAGATTGAATTGCCCAAAGAAGAGGCAAAAGACATCAAAATCAAGCTTGACGCGGGAATCCGGCTTTGCCGAAGCGTGTTAAAATTGGACGGCATCGCCATCGGCCCCAAAGACAAGCCCTTATTTTCGCTGGATGATAAGCTGGAAGTTGAATGGGGCGACAAAGTGGGCATTATCGGCAATAACGGAATGGGAAAATCCACCCTGCTGAAAACCGTTTTGGAAAAAATGCCGCCATTGAAAGGAAAAATCACGCTTGATGATCGCGCCCAAATCGGTTATTACGCGCAGGCGCATGAAGAGATGGACCATTCAAAAATTTTGCTTGACGAGGTGGCGTCAAAGACCGACGAGAGCGAGGAGCGGGTGCGGTCGGTTTTGGGCGCGTTGCTGTTTGAACCGTTTGAAGTGGAAAAGAAAAAGATCGGCGATTTGTCGGGAGGAGAGAGGGCGCGCGCGGCGCTGGCGGAATTGATCCTGCGCAAGGTAAATTTTTTGCTGTTGGACGAGCCCACCAATCATTTGGACCTGCCGTCAAAAGAAGTAATCACCAAAGTCTTCAAGGAATACAAGGGCACCATTTTGCTGGTGAGCCACGACCGCTACATTCTCAACGAAGTTTGCAATCGCATTTGGGAGGTCAAAGACGGCAAGCTCACCGGCTACTTGGGCAATTACGACGACTACCGCTATCATCTGTCGCATTCACTGCCGCATTAAAGGCGATTGTTGGCGGTTGCGGCGTTTTTGGTTTATAATGAATCGTATGGAGGTTGGCTTGGGTGAAATTTTCACCGATATTTTTAACGCAATGTTGATATGGACCGGGCACCACGGGGTGCGCGTGGTTTTGATTGTTCTGGCGGCCGCGGCCGCGGCCGCGTTGGTTAAAACGATATTGTCGCGCCGGAAGATAATGCCGGTGCTTGACAACCTGCCTCATCCCGCCTATAAGTATAAGAAAGTCTTTGGCGCATCCTTTTTCCGCCAAACGGCGCTGGCGGAGGCGCGCAAACAGCGGATCGCCACTTTAATCAAAACAACGAACAATATCCTGCGGTCGCTGATCTGGATTGTCGCGGCAATCGCGATTTTGCCGGAGTTCGGCGTCAATATCACGCCGATACTGGCAAGCTTGGGGCTGGCGGGTTTGGCAATCGGGATGGCCGCCAAGGATATTCTCACCGATTTTATTGCCGGTTCTTTCATCATTCTTGAGGGCGGCTATAATATCGGGGATAAAGTGGAAATTGCCGGTTTTTCCGGAGAAGTTTTGGAAATTTCATTGCGCCGCACGATTTTGCGCGGCGAAGACGGCGTGGTTTGCGCGGTGCCGAACCGCGAAGTTAAACTGATCAAAAAATTTGACGGGAGGGAAAAAGAGGTCGAACAAGAGGATAAGGTAAAAATAACGAATAAAAGCAAATAAAATTTATGGAAACTACCGCTTTCCCCCAATACATCAGTCGGTTTTTGCCCGTTTGCGAGCCCTTGCCGGAGATCGGAATGTGGTTTTTCGCGATTTTGTTCGCGTGGTCAATCGCGTGGAAAGGCGCGGCATTGTGGCGCGCCGCCCGCAACAACCAATCATATTGGTTTGTCGCGATCATTCTGATCAACACGGTGGGCATTCTGGAAATTCTTTACATTTTCATTTTTGCCAAAAAGCGTCCCGAATCCGGCGCTTCCGGCCAGAGTGTCCAAATCAAGTAGATTTTTAAGAAAGGCCGCCCGGTCAACGGGCGGCCTTTGTTTTTGCCGAATCCAGACGGCTGACGATTTTCAATTCCAATTTTTTTGTGCCGGCATCCAATATGGCAAAGGTTGCTTGATAGAACATTCCCGCCAGAGTGCCGGGATTGGCCAGCCAGCAGTCGTTGATCGTTTCCAGCCATGGTTTGTGGGTGTGGCCGTAAAACACAAAATCAAAGCGGTTATTTTCGCAAGCGTGTTTGGCGGCTTCCGGAAAGTGGCAGAAGCCGATTTTCAATCCGCCGATCTCGGCATGTCCAGAATCTTTGAATAATTGTATTTGCCCGGGGAATTTTTCCGCCGCCGTTTCAAGCGATTGGCGATAATCCATATTACCAAAAACCGCCAGAATCGGCCCCGAAAAATTTTCCGCCAACCGCGCCAAGGTTTCGCCTTCGGCAATATCGCCGCAATGGATTATTGCCCCGACCGGATTTTTTTTGATATGATCCAAAAATTTATCCAGCGTCGCCAAGTTGTCATGAGTGTCCGAAATGATCGCGATTTTCATACCTCTATTTTATCCGATTTCGCCGATTTCCCAAAATGGTTTAGGGCGCGAAACATTGATAACGGCGGATTCCGGTGCGGATTCCGCTGTTTGAATACATTAATTTGACATAAATTGAGGTATTGTGATACCATAAATTATAAGTAATTTAAGAAATATATGAAATTCAAACGATTGCAACAAATAGAGAAAAATATCTTTCCCAAGCGGGTTTTGGTTATCTATGGACCTCGCCGCGTGGGTAAAACCACATTGTTGAATGAATATTTAAAAACGCAAGCCGATAAGCGGGTTTATTATTCCACCGGCGATGATATCGCGCTTCGGGAAATTTTCAAGTCGCAAAGCCGGCGCCGGATTTTGGATTTTGCCCGGCCATACGACATTATTGCTTTGGACGAGGCGCAGATGATCCCTTCAATCGGCATCGGCGCCAAAATGATGATTGATGCGTTTCCGGAGAAGAATATTATTTTAACCGGTTCGTCGTCGCTTTCCATTTCCAACGAGATCGGCGAGCCGCTTACCGGCCGGCATTTTACCATGGTTTTGTTGCCATTCGCGCAAGCCGAAATCCAAGAGAGCCGTTTTGAGCTTGCTTCCGATTTGGAGAATTTCTTGATTTACGGATCTTATCCGGAAGTTTTAAACGAGCCCGACATTAACCGCAAGGCAAAAATTTTAGGCGAACTTGTTTCATCCTATCTTTTTCGCGACGCGCTGTCTTTAGAAGCGTTGAGATCGCCGGATACTCTGCTTGACGTTGTCAAATGTTTGGCTTTTCAAATCGGCGGGGAAGTTTCCACCAATGAAATCGCGCGGATGGCCAAAACCGATGCCAAGACCGCGGCGCGTTATCTTGATTTGTTGGAAAAAATGTTCGTGATTAAGAGATTGCGGGGTTTTTCCCGCAATTTGCGCAATGAAATATCAAAAAAGTCCAAGTATTATTTCCTGGATAATGGCATTCGCAATGCGGTTATTTCGCAATTTAACGGATTGTCGTTGAGAAACGACATCGGCGCGCTGTGGGAGAATTTTATTTTTATGGAATTGGCCAAGAAGAGCGCAATCGCCGACCGGCCGGATAATTATTATTTTTGGCGGACGCACCGCGGCCAGGAAATCGACATTATTAAGGAGTTGAACGGAAAAATTTCCGCAATTGAATGCAAATGGCATAACCGCGCGGTTATTGCGCCGGAATTATGGGAAAAGACATATCCCGAAGCTGATTTCAATGTTATTAACAAAGATAACTATTTGGACTTTTTGCTCTAAAGGGTCTGTTGCCGAATTGGCTTTGGCTGCAATTTCCATCTTTCAGCTGCGCCAAATTCGTCAATCGCTCGCCTCGCCGAAGCCTATGGCGAAGCCTATGGCGAAGCGCGGGTCGGCATACTTTAAGCCAAGTATGCCTCCTCTTTCCTCATTTGGCTCGCGCGAAATCTGAAAATTTCGCTTCAAAGCCAATTCAGCAACAGACCCCTAAATTGTTTTGCGATATTTGATTGCGCGCGGGATTTAAAACGGCCCGGCCATTTTGTTGTTTTCTTAGAAATTTTGCATTTTAAAGGGTTGTTTCCAACGGGCGCGGGAAGGTGCAACCTTGATAAACTGCATTTTGGTGCCGTCATTATATCATATTCAACTGATGGATTTTTACCCGATTTTCAGCTACAATGACGGTGTTGGCCAATCAAACAAAATTGCAAAAGGGATCAGCAGATAAATTTTAGCCATAATTACTTGAGAGGGGCTTAATTTGCGATAAAATTATGGATATTTCGGTCCAAAAACAAAACGGCGTGGTTTTTACCCCCCAATGGGTGGCGGATTTTATGGTGAGTGAAATTTTAAAAAATCAAAAAATAATCGGTAATGAAAAAATTTTGGATGCCGGTTGTGGAGAAGGCGTGTTTTCGGCGGCCGCAGTCAGAAAATTCTCTGAATTGTCCGGCAAGCCGGTTGAACGAGTGATTGAAGAAAATATATATTTTATTGATATCTCTCCAGATTATATTAAAACAACAAAAAAAAATTTGCAGAAATTGTCAAAAGAAAAAATTTTAAAATTCAATGACATTTTAGCGGATTTTTGCTTTTATAATTTTTCACAAAAATTTGATTATATTATCGGCAATCCTCCCTATGTGAGAATACAGAATTTGAATGAAAGACGTGCGCAATTGCAAGAAAAATTTAAAACAGCTTCAAACGGTTCAATAGATCTTTACTATTGTTTTTTTGAGCAAGCTTTGAAAATTATTAAAAATTACGGCAAAATTTGCTTTATTACGCCCAATTCTCATTTTCATTCTTTTGCCGGTAAAAATTTGCGGGATTTATTGTCACCATATTTGGAAAAAATTGTTGATTTTGACTATTTTCAAGTTTTTGGCGATGCAACAACATATACGGCAATAACTTTTTTGAATAAAGATAAGCCAAGCATGTTTTTATATGCACAAAATTTTAAAAATGATTTTTCAAATCTTGAATATAGGCAAATATCCCAAAAAAATATTCGCTCGGAAAGATGGGAATTTTTCAGCGATGATTACTCGCAAAAAATTAAAGAATTAAACAAAAAATATTCAAAACTGAATGAAGTTGCCGATATTCATTATGGAATTGCAACGCTGAAAGACGATGTTTATATTTTTTCTCCAGAAAAATTTAATGATAGCTATTTTTATTTTAAAGGTTATAAAATAGAAAAATCATTATGTGTTCCGATTATTAAGGCCTCAACTTATAAAGGATTGGATCAAAATTTATATTTGATTTTTCCTTATGAAAACGAAAAAATAATTTCGCAAAAAAAATTCCAAGAAAAATATCCCAATGCCTATAATTATCTTTCCGATCATCGCGAGATTTTAGAGTCAAGAGACAAAGGCGGAGGCAAAAATTACGAAGAATTTTATGCTTTTGGGCGTAGCCAGGGATTAAAAACAAGTTTTGGCAAAAAAATCATTACCAGTACGATGAATATTGCGCCGCGATTTTATGTTATTGAAAATAAAAAAACGAGTTTTTTTGCCGGTTATTGCGTGAAGCCTAAGTATGAATACATTGATATTTACCAGCTTTGCGATGCGTTAAATTCCGATTTTATGAAAGAATATATCGAATCGGTTTCAAGAAGTTATCGTGGCGGATACAAGTCTTATGCCAAAAGTTTCTTAAAGGATTTTGTCCATCCTTATTTTTTCAAATCACAGCCAACTTTATTTTAACTTAAAACTCAAATATTATGGATAACAATCAATTTTTGAAAGAAATTAAAAAATCCTTTATTGTATTTTTGAAAACACATTCGCGGAGCAACAAAAAACTGATTGTCTTGCATGGTTCCATTGCCAGTGACATTAAAAATAAATTAGGGCATGAATATGGGGTTAAATCTCTTGGCGTTGAGAATAATAAAGAAGGCAGAATGCAGGGTAGATACATGGAAAAAACTGTTGATATTCTCATTTCAAAAAATAACAAAGATATTGCTGGAATTGGAATAAAATTTGTAATGAATAATTATTCTCAAAATTCCAATAATTATTTTGAAAATATGCTGGGAGAGACAGCGAACATTAGATCGAATAACAAAGATTATTTTCAAATCTTAATATTACCCGAAGACTTACCTTACTACAACAATAAAGGCAAAATAATAAAATGGGAAAAAATTACCAGCCATAATATCAGCAAGTACATTGTTTTATCGGAAGATGATGCGGCAAAGTATTTTCATACGCCGGTTAAAACATTATTATTTATCATTAGATTTCCAAAATGCGACCATAATTCCATAACTTCAAAAACTGCTTACAAAAAATATTATCTTAGCCGAAGTAGCAATATCAATATGCGAATATCCGATAAAATAGCGGGCGAGTTTGGGCGCGCGATGATTTTAAATGATTACGAGACGTTTATTGACAAAATAATACATTATATTAAAAGCATTTAATGGCAAAAACATGGATTCGCCGATTGAGGAAATCAAGAGCCGGCTGGACATCGTGGAATTTGTCGGCCAGTATCTGAAGCTTAAAAAAAACGGCGCCAATCTTTCGGCGCTGTGCCCGTTCCATTCGGAAAAAAGCGGGTCGTTTTTCGTTTCGCCAACGCGGCAAACCTGGAAATGCTTCGGTTGCGGCAAGGGCGGGGACATTTTCACTTTTGTGCAGGAAATAGAAGGGGTTGAATTCGGGGATGCCTTGCGGATCTTGGCGGCGAAAGCCGGCGTGGAATTGAAGCGCCAGACCCGCGAAAGCGTGCAGATGAAAACCGAACGCCAGCGGCTTTACGAAGCCTGCGAACTGGCGGCGCGTTTTTTTGAAAAACAACTGGCTTCGTCAAAAACCGGCGCGGCGGCAAAAAAGTATTTGCTTGACCGGGGATTTTCCGAAAAAAGCATCGCCGCGTGGCGTTTGGGATGGGCACCGTCTTCTTGGCAGGGATTGCATGATTTTTTGGCAAGCCAAGGCTACACCGACAAGGAGATCGTCGGGGCGGGATTGGCCGCCGCGTCGGCGGGCGGCCGGGTTTACGACCGGTTCCGCGGCCGGATAATGTTTCCGATTTCCGACTTCAATTCGCAAGTGGTGGGGTTTGGCGGCCGAATGTTTGAAGATGCGCCGGACGGCGATCGCGGTTCGGCGCCGACGGCCGCCGCGGCGGAACCGAAATATCTGAACACCGCCCGCACCGCGCTTTATGATAAAGGCCGTTTGCTTTACGGTCTGGACCGCGCCAAGGTAGCGATCCGCCAAGCCGACGCTTGTGTTCTGGTGGAAGGATATGCCGATGCGATTATGTCGGCGCAAGCCGGCGTGGAAAATGTTGTCGCGACTTCCGGGACGGCGCTTACCGAAGACCATTTAAAAATCATCAAACGATTCACGAACAATTTGATTTTGGGTTATGACTTGGATCTTGCGGGTGAGAATGCCAGCCGGCGGGGCATTGATATGGCCCGCGCCGCGGGATTTGACGTGCGCGTGGCGCGGCCGGCGATTGCCGGCAAGGACCCGGCCGATATCGTTGCCGCCGATTCCCGGGAATGGCAAAAAGCGACTGCCGGGGCCAAGAGCATTATGGAATTTTATTTTGACCGCGCTTTTGCCGCCGGCGACAAAAATTCTCCGGCGGGGCGGAAAAAAATCGCTGATTTCATTTTGCCGGCGATAAAGATCATTCCCAACGCGATTGAACAGGCGTTTTGGTTGCAAAAGATCGCCGATAAAATAGAGGCGCGTGATATTCATTATGAAGAATACTTGCGCCAAGAGCTGAAAAAGGTTAGGATTAACCAAAACGGACCCGCCGCCGCGGCCGTTTCGCGCGCTCCTTTCGCCGCGAATGCCAAAAGCCGGGAAACCCGCTTGGAAGAGCGGATTTTGACGCTGGCCGTTAAATTTCCCGCTCACATCGGTTTGGTCGGGGATGCACCGGATTTTTTCACTGCCGAGGGCAAAGAGATTGCCGCGCGTCTGCGCGCTGGCGGATTTCCCAAGGGCGAGATCGCGGGCAAGACGGGAGAATACTACGAAACGCTTTTTTTCGCGGCGGAGAATGAAACCGTCAGCGAAGCCGCGGCGGCCGAAGAGATTGAATTTCACGTTGCCGCGATCCGGGAAAACATTTTTAAAAATTCTCTGGCACATTGCGCCCGCGATTTGATCCGGGCGGAAACCGCCGGCGACCTTGAAACTGCCGGAAACTTGCGCGAAAAATATAACAAACTTTGCAAAAAAACAAAAAATTCGGTTAATTAAAACGATATGGCGAGCAAAACAAAAAAACCGGCAGTATCTGCGGGAAAACCGCCGGCGGTCCGTGCAAAAAAACCGCTGACAAAAAAAACGCCCGCAGGGAAATCCGCAAGCAAGCAAAAACCGCGGGCGGCTAAAAAACTTTTCAAAGCCGCCGCGCCGAAAGCGAAAAAAATAGCGCGCAGGAAGGAGGGAATGTCCGCCAAAGTTTTCAACCCGCAAAAGTTGGAGGTTTTTATGGAGAAAGGGGGTCAGCGAGGATTTGTGACGTTTGCCGAAATAATGTCTTTTTTCCCGGACGTGGAAAAGGATGTTGACGGGCTGGACGAACTGTACCAAATTTTGGAAGTCAAAGGCATTGAAGTCAAAGAGGCGCGGGAATTTTTGGAAGTCGGCGAAAAAATTGCCAAGCGCCGCTTGGAATCAAAAATTGACCCGGTCCAGATGTATCTGAAAGAGATCGGCCGGATTCCGGCGCTCACTGCCCATGACGAAAAGGAGCTGGCAAAAAAGATTGAGGCCGGCGATGCCGAAGCGCGCAAACGGCTTACGCAATCCAACTTGAAGCTGGTGGTGTCCATCGCGCGCAAATACATCGGGCGCAGTGCGCATTTGGGCTTGCTGGATTTGATCCAGGAAGGCAATTTGGGCTTGTTCCGCGCGGTGGAAAAATTTGACTGGCGCAAGGGCTACAAATTTTCCACCTACGCCACCTGGTGGATCCGCCAGGCGATCACCCGCGCGCTGGCCGACCAGGCGCGGACGGTGCGCATTCCGGTGCATATGATTGAAACCATTTCCAAATACACGCAGGCGAAAAGAAAGCTGTTGCAGTTTATGGGGCGCGAACCTTTGCCCGAAGAGATCGCTTCGGAGCTGGGGTTGGAGCCGGCCAAGGTGCGCTATATCCAAAAAATTTCCCAGGATTCGGTGTCGCTGGAAACCCCCGTGGGCGACGACGGCGAAGACAGCGTGCTGGCCGAATTCATCGCCGATCACAAAGTGACGTCGCCGGCGCTGGACGCCGCGCGCAGTTTGCTCAAAAACCGGCTCAACGAAGTGCTGATTGACTTGATGCCCCGCGAGCAAAAAATTTTGGCGTTGCGCTTCGGTTTGGAAGACGGGGTGACGCACACTCTGGAAGAAGTGGGGCAGGAATTCGGCGTGACGCGCGAGCGCATCCGCCAGATTGAAGCCAAAGCCTTGGAAAAGATCCGCAACCATGCCTCATTGAAAAAACTCCGCGACTATTGATATGAAGTATCAATCCATCGTCTTTTCCGGACTGCCCGGGGCGGGAAAATCCACGCTGGTGGCGAAATTGAAAGAAATATATAAATGGCCGATGCTGTCGGTGGGCGATTTATGGCGGGCGCGCTGGGCGAATTTATATCCCGATGAAGAAATTTCCTTTGAAGAATATTGGCGCACCACTTCTAGCGAAGACAATCGGCAGGTGAATGTTGATTTTCGCGAACAAGCGACCAAAAATCATTTGATCGGCGACTGCCGATACACGATCTATTTGAAAGATTTGCCGGTGTTTTTGGTCTTTTTAACCGCAGATTTAAACATCCGCGCCAAACGAGGGGTGGGATTGGCAAAATATAACGGCAACGGCGAAAAAGAAATCAAAGAGATACTTTATCGCCGCGAGGCCGATGAAGTTGCGGCAAGCAAGCGTCTTTTTGGCTATGATTATCGCGATCCGGCCAATTATCATTTGGTTCTAAACACCGCGATGCTGTCGCAGGAAGAAGAAATCGCGGTCATTAAAAGTTTACTCAAATAAACTGCCCTGCCTCAAGGGGCGAGGTATTCCTTTGAGACGAGTTTGTTTTCTTGCCATTCATCCCGATCCAAATATTGGGGTATTCTGGCGACGAAATAAAAATATGAAACAAAAATTATTATTGACTATATTTGTCGCGGTGTGTTTAACGGTTTTGCCTTTGGGAAAAAATTTTGCAGTGGCGCAAAATTACGGCGCGCTCAATCCGGCGGCATTTATTGAATCCCTCAAAACGGAACTTTCGCTTTTAAAAATGCTTTTGGCGAATATGAACGCGAAAAACGCGATTAATTCACCGGCGTATATTGCCGTGGATTTAGAAACCGGTAAAACGCTGTTGTCCAAAAATCCGGAACAAGCCCGCCCGGCGGCGTCAATCACCAAAATGATGACCGCGGCAATCGCGCGCGAAAACATTGACGAAAACAAAAAAATCACTCTCACCGATTCAATGCTGGCGCCGGCGGGAAACAGCTCCGTCCTTTACGCCGGGCGGGAAATTGACATTAAGACTCTTCTCAAGGCGGCGCTCATCCAGTCAAGCAACGATGCCGCCGAAGCGCTGGCGCAAGCCGCGGGCAAGGAAAATTTTTTGGCGCTGATGAACCAAAAGGCCGCCGAATTGGGGATGAAGAACACCGTGTTTTTTGATCCTTGCGGATTGAATCCCAAAAACAAATCAACGCCCGCCGATTTGGCGAAATTGGTGGCCTATGTCCACAAAAATCATCCCGAAATTCTGGCCACCGGCAAGAGCAACGATTTTTGGCTGGAAGACAAATCCGGCGTGTGGATGAAATTCCAAAACGTCAATAATTTCTATCCGCTGGCGGCGTTTGTCGGCGGCAAAACCGGCTACTTGCCCGAGGCCAAGCAGACCATCGCCGGCGTGTTCAATGTCAATGGCAAACCAACCGCGATTGTTGTTCTCTACTCCGCTAACCGCCAAGCCGATATTTTCCGCATCCTGGAAAAACTCCAATCTCAAGGGGGATTATGACCCTTAGTAACTGCTCACTGGGTCTAAAATTAAAAGGGTCTATCCCTCGTTACTGCGAGGGTTAGACCCTTTTAATTTTGTGCTTACAATTCCTTGCCAGGGTCTAACCCCCACGATTACGCGGGGGATAGACCCTTAAAATGCAAAAATACGTTCCCCCCGGTGAGTGGTTACGATCCTTAATCTTGACAAATTTAAAATTAAGTTCAGAATAGCCGCAAGTTAAAGTTCGTTGTCAAAAAAAAGGAGGCGAGAAGAATGTTGTTCAAAGAGATTGTAATTATTTGCTTGGTAGTAATGGTGTTCTTTCCGATTGTGCTGGCAAATCTGCCAACGGTCTCTTGCGTCGGTTGTGTTCGCTCCGACGAAATCACTACCGATGGCACCAATGCTTGGCAGACTTTTTATGCCGAGGAGAACGACCGGATCACTTTGAAAGGAAACTCCGGTTTTTGGGAAAATCAAAACGGTCAAAAAATCAGCGACGGGAGTTCGCTTACTTTTGCCGTAAAAGAAAGCGATTCGTATGTTTTAAAAACAGCGAATGGTGATTTTATTGCAACGGTAAATGTCGTTTCGCTGTCGTCTTGCGTCCCCGAATGGCGATCGGAGGTTGAGATCAATGGTGATGAGGATGGCGAAGACGATATCATCGTTGCCGCGGGCGAGGAGTTTGATATTAGTGCGAAGGTTGGAGGTGGTTGCAAAAAATATCGGGTTGAGTGGAGTGCGAATCCGTCTTCGGCGGTTGCCTTTGATAATCCCCGGTCGCTTTCCACCAAAGGATATGTGGCCAATGATTATTCGGGCAAGAATCCCGTGGTAACGGTAGCCATTATCTCCGAAAACGGAGAAAGGCGGCGCGAAAAAACCGTTAATCTGATGGTTAGAAAAAATTCTCCTCCGACCGTTAAAGTCAGAATTGTTTCTTCAATTGCCTCATATAAATCTTTTGAGGTTTCCCTTGAAGAATCAACAACCGGCAAGTCCGGCGACGAAGACGGCGATTATATCGCTGAAATTGAAGCCTGGCTGAAGGATGCCAATGGCAAGTTGGTGAGCCATAGCCGGAAAACTATGGATCGGGAAAAGCCTTTGCCGGTTCTGAGTTTAACGCCTGGAAGCATAGGGCAATATACTTTAACCGCACAGATCACCGACCGCTACGGCGCGACCGACACCGCCGATGTCACCATTTTGGTGACCGAGAAGGGCGATAGCGGCAGAGACAAGCCGATGATTGATGTTCCGGAGGATATTTATTGTGCCGAAGGGTCATGCGATTTCAGTGTCCGCAGTGTTGATAAGAATGTCTTTATAGATTATTCTTATCAGGGGAAAAAAATGGTTAAGCCATTCAACCTTTCTCCCGGTGATCACGAAATTCTCATCAAAGCATATTCCCTTGATGAGAACGGCAGGCGGAAAAATGAAATCACAAAGACCGTATATGCCCATGTGACTGCCGATTCCAATACCTCTGCTATCGCCGAACCCGCGAACATGGCGCCGATTGCGCGCGAAGATCCGACCGAGACTCAAAAATCGCCGCCGGGGATTGTGCCGTTGGCGATAGGGCTATTCGCCGCCGCGCTGTTTGCCCGCCGCCGGATGTCGGGCACAGAAAGATGAGCAGTATATAAATCAAGCAAGGAGTTGATATGAGTGAAAGAATATAGGGCGGTGTGTTTTACCGGAACTCCGGGTTCTGGGAAATCCACGGTTGTGCGCCAAGTTGCGAAAATTACGGGAATGGAAATTTTGTCCGTGGGAAATTTTTGGCGAGAAAAATATGAGAATATTGCAGGATGCAAGCCGCCGTTTGAAGAATGGTGGCCTCATACTTCATCTCGCCAAAATTTTGAGGTGACCAAGGAAGCCTGTTGCACTATTCTCAAAGAGAATAAGATTGGGGATTTGCGATATCCGTTCTTTCTCCATGGCAAAGATGTCGTCCTTGTTCTTATTGATGCCGATTTGGATACAAGGGCGGCGCGGGCGCTTAAAGTTGAGAAATATCACGGGAAGACTAAAGCTGAAATTGCCATTATCCTAAACCGTCGTGTGGCGGACGAATTGGAGATGGGCAAACAGCTTTTCGGTGGCGACTACGATTTTCTTAATCCAAAATATTATAATCTCTGCTTTAATAGTGGAGTAATTGGATATGAGGAAATTGCCAAATGCGTGGTTGCGGCAATGGAGCGGCCTTGGGATTATTTATAATCCTTTTTTATTTATGTTTGGCACTCTGTCTAAGTTCACATACATATTGCACTCCTTGAAGCCGTAGCTTCATGGAATTTTACAATCATATTCACTGCAAATATACTGGAATCAAAGGCTTTTTAACGGTATATACTGATGCAT
>Ga0302250_1000314_pt1 | contig 53368 bp, 45 predicted proteins | sample AAG_RA_Asp_MG_FD_193536 | JGI IMG/M metagenome (GOLD analysis project Ga0302250, IMG submission 193536) | Enriched activated sludge microbial communities from anaerobic digester in WTTP, New Holstein, Wisconsin, United States - AAG_RA_Asp | ecosystem: Engineered > Bioreactor > Anaerobic >...
GGCAGTAAAAATATTGCAGTTAATTCCCTGAATTTAGTATGGAAACAAGGTCCGGGACGCACTCCCGAAGGTTATAAAGTCTATTTAGACACGAAAAATCCGCCTAAAAAAATGGTAGCGGATCAAATGGAACTTGTTTACACCGTATCAGGTTTACCAGCAGGGAAAACTTACTATTGGCAGATAGTGCCTTATACAAAGAAAGGCGATGCCAAGAATTGTCCCGTCTGGAGTTTTTCTCTTTCCAAATAAAAGAGAGGAATAAACTGACGGAGCGCTCGATCTTTTCTGCCCGAAAACAGGATTTGCTTGACATAAATTACTCTTTTGAGGGCTGGTTTATTTTATCCGAATAAAATGTAAGAAATAGAAAAGAGATATTATGGCAAAAAATCGGGATTTGAAAAACATTAAAACCAATGTGACTAAAACGCCTTTACCGCCTAAATTTCATAAGAGGAAACCTTGGGCGCAAGATTGGATAGAAGCGATTCTCTTTGCGTTTGTTGTGGCTATGATCATTCGCAATTACACCTTCCAAAATTTCAAGATTCCTTCTTCTTCCATGGAAAAGACGCTTCTCATCGGTGATTATTTGGTGGCAGATAAGGTAAAATATTATTTTACCGATCCGAAGCGTGATGACATTGTCACCTTCAGGTATCCGAAAATTGAAGCAGGCACTCCGGAAGGCAATCCCGAACAATTTATCAAGATTTTCCCTCCGCTTTTTCTCAATAAGGAATTCGCTTTCAAAAGGGATCCGATAACTTTTATGCACATTACCTATTACGCGCGTAAAAATATAGTGAAAAGGGTAATCGGTATGCCCGGCGACACTGTTCAGGTGAAAGATAAAATTGTCTATCTTAATGGTAAGCCGTATGTTCGAGGCTATGAATGTTACGGAGAACCGTATCCTTATGACCGTCCGCAAGAAATTATTACCAGGACTTTTCCGCAAGGAATGTGGATGCCGGGGATGGATTATTGGAAAAATTATCCCGGTTCTTCCACTTGGAACAGAGACTGGTTTGGACCGGTAGTTGTGCCTGCAGGCAAGTATTTCGTGATGGGTGACAACCGTGATGTCAGTGAGGACAGTCGCTATTGGGGATTTTTGGACAGAAAAGACATTACCGGCACGCCTTGGCTGATTTTTTACTCCTACGGAATTGAATACAATCAGATTTATGATCATCCGCACGCAAGATGGGACAGGATGTTTCGCCGGATTAAATAATTTAATAAGAGCTTAAAAAATATTGTCCAAAGCAAAGGGCTGAAGAGAAATACAAAAAATAAATTTTAGCCTAAAGCGAATAAACTGAGGGGGAGATTTGAAAGCCGGCGTCTACATCCATATTCCTTTTTGCCTGACAAAATGCGGTTACTGCAACTTCTTTTCTCTGCCTTACAGCCGTTCTGTTTTTGCCGAATATTTCAGCAATTTGCTAAGGGAAATTGAACTGAACAAAAGCCGGTTTAACCTTATTCCAGAAACTGTATATTTCGGCGGAGGAACACCTTCGTTGCTGTCTTCCGCGCAGATAAATCAAATCATAGAAATATTGGAACCGGAAGCAAACGCGGAAATCACTTTGGAAATCAATCCCGTTCAAATTACGGAAGATTTTGTGCAATCATTGGCACAAACAAAAGTTAATCGGCTGAGTTTGGGTGTGCAAACTCTGAAGGATGAGAACTTGCAAGCTTTGGGGCGTAAACATACCGTTGCTTCAATACCTCACAGGGTGCAACTTTTGCGTGATGCCGGATTTGATAATATTTCTCTGGATTTGATGTATGGCCTTCCCGGTTCTTCTACAAAAGATGTGGAAATTGATTTGGAGAGATTTTTGACGCTTCAGCCGGAGCATATTTCCACTTATCTTTTAACTATTGAGGATGATGTCCCCTTCCGCAATTGGAAAGAATTTTTGCCGACTGATGATAATTCCGCTCTGCAATATGCAACAATCTGCAGGATTTTGGAGCAAGAGGGTTATGAACATTACGAACTTTCCAATTTTTGCAGACCCGGCAAAGAAGGAAGGCATAATCTTAAGTATTGGCTGGGTGAAGATTTTGCCGGAATGGGTGCCGGTGCTTCAGGATTTTTACAAGGCCGGCGATATAAAAGGCCGGAAGATTTCAAATTGTGGCAATCCGCTGTCCGAAAAGAAGAACTTATTTATGAAGTTGAAAAGGAAACCCCTGCTCAGCAAAAAGCGGATTTCATTATTATGCAACTTAGACTGATGCGCGGTTTGGACCTTAGTGCATATCGCAAGCAATTTGGTTCCGATTTCATTAATGATTATCAAACTGCCGTTTCCAAATTAACTTCTGAAGGGCTGTTAAGGCAGCAGAATAATATGCTGAAACTTACTCCTCCGGCTTGGTTCATTTCTAATCATGTCTTTCAAGAATTTGTCTAAGGTGACTATGCTGCAAGAAATTAGAAAATTATTGGCAGATGCCGTTCAAGGCACTGAGTTTGAAGGCAAAGTTTATTTTGCCGGAGGTTGCGTCCGGGATGAATTACTGGGCAGACCTTGCACGGATATTGATGTAACGGTTAATCTTCCCGACGGCGGAATTAGATTAGCCGATTATCTTTATCAAAAAGGGATTGCATCCAAACCTGTAATTTATAAGCAATTCGGAACCGCTTTAGTTAAAGTTGACGGTTACAAAATAGAATTGGTAATGACACGAAAGGAAAGTTACAGAGGTCATTCCCGTAAACCGGAGGTGGAATTTGGCAGTTTGGAGGAAGATGTCCTGAGGAGAGATTTTACCGTAAATTCGCTTTTGATGAATGTTTCCGACGGCGAAATTATAGATTTGAGCAGAAAAGGCCTTTCCGATTTGAGACATCGTGTAATCAGAGCCACCTCCAATCCTGATATTATCTTCACTGAAGATCCGCTAAGGCTTTTAAGAGCAGTGCGTTTTGCTTTGGAACTGGATTTTGAACTGGAGAAAAAGACCCGTTTAGCCATGCGCAAACAGGCTTCAGCTCTTCGTCACATTTCGCGCGAACGCGTTTTGAGCGAATTGATGCTGATTATTAAGCATCCGAATTTTTTGCGCGGAATATTTTTATTGAATAAAACCGGTTTGCGTTCAGTAATTTTTCCCGGTTTAAGATTGCCTGCGGCTTTTTTCCGCGCGGGTTTGATAAAGCAGCTTGATTCCGAAAAACTGCATTCCGAATTAGTGAAATTAAATTGGAGATGCAGACTGGCTTTGGTGCTATACGCTTCCAGAAATTGCGGAATTTTTCTTTCTTCGTTGAAACTGCCGCAAAAGGACAGCCGCGCAATTAAGCAACTTGTGGATACGGCAAGAGATATTCGCTGTCAAATCAATCGCGGACTGCTGACGACTTCGGGACAGATATTGAAACTGGCTTTCCAATTAGGCGAACTTTTACCTGAATTTTTGCAGCTATATCCTTTAATCGGGGTATTTTATGAAAAAGACAGAAATACCTTGCAGCAAGATCTTGCCTTTTGCAGAAAACTCAAGAAAATTGCTTCCGAATTGAACAGTTACAGATTTAACTTGACAGGAGATGACCTGATGCGCACCTTTTCATTAAAAGGTGCAGAAATTGGCTATTATCTTGATGCAGCGCAGGATTATTGGTATGAACATCCTCTGGCGGAAAAAGATGAATTGCTGCAATATATTCAAAACATGATAGAGTTAAAAAGAAAGAGTATAAAATAATGAATAAAATCGTCATTCTGAGCTTGGTCCTATTATGTCTTTCCGTGACTTTAGGTGCGGATATCTTAATCCCCATGGACCTTACTCAGACTAATCATTTGAAGGCATACGGGACAGCATTTTACGCTTTGCAGCAGCAAATGACCGTTAAGTGGCTGTTGAACTATCGCGGTGGTTCTTTTCTCATGCCTGAAGCTGAAGGAATAACATCCGAGTGCAATATTCGCGGCGTCAGTTATGAAATTGTCAATTCTTCCGATGTGGCAGCCATTATGCTGGAAATTCAATCTTCCAATATGGAAATGATAGTTTTGGAAAAAGAACCCGCTATTGCTGTCTACATTCCTCCAAATGCATTGCCTTGGGATGATGCGGTAACTTTGGCTCTGGATTATGCGCAGATCAAATATGACAGAGTTTGGGATGAAGAAGTCCTGAACGGAAAGCTGAACGACTACGATTGGCTGCATTTGCACCATGAAGATTTTACCGGTCAATACGGAAAGTTTTACGGCAGCTACAGAAACACAAATTGGTATCAAAACGATGTCCGCATCAATGAAGCGATGGCTGCCAAATTGGGTTATGCGAAAGTCTGGCAGCTTAAACATGCAGTTGCGGAAAAGATCCGCGAATATGTCATGAACGGAGGTTTCTTATTTGCCATGTGCAGCGCCATTGATACGATAGATATTGCTTTGGCTGCAGGAAACACTGATATTTGCGATGCCGTTTTTGACGGAGACGGTATTGATCCGAATTATCAGAGTAAATTGGATTTCGGCAGAACTTTTGCCTTTGAGAATTTTACGCTAAAAACCAACCCTTATGAATATGAATATTCCGATTTGGATGCCAGCGATTACTATCTTCTGAAAGGTGCGGAAGCGGATTATTTTCAGTTATTTGATTTTTCCGCCAAATACGATCCCGTGCCCACGATGCTCACTCAATGCCATACCAATGTAATCAACGGCTTCTTGGGTCAGACCACCTCTATTTTCAAGAATAAAATCAAGAAAAGCGTGATTATTTTGGGTGAAACTCCCGGTCAGGAAGATGCCAAATATTTGCACGGGAATTTGGGAAAGGGGACTTTCACTTTTTTGGGAGGACACGATCCCGAAGATTATCAGCATAAAATTGGTGACCCGCCCACAATTTTGGAACTGCATAAAAATTCGCCGGGTTACAGATTGATTTTGAACAATGTTCTTTTTCCCGCTGCCGAGAAAAAGCAGCTTAAGACATAGCGGATTGTATGGCAGAATTTTATAAAGACCAAAGAAAGATTGAAGTGCGCGTGGGACTGATTGTCATTGTCTGTCTCATCATCCTGATTGCCGGTTATGCATGGCTGCGTAATACTCTCCAACTGAAAACCGTTACTCCCGTGCGGATAAAATTTGATAATGCGCAAGGCATCGAGATTGGAGATAAGGTAACAGTCAACGGTATGGAAACGGGTCGCGTGAAGAAAATCATTCAAGCGGAAGACGGTATCCTGATTACTACAAACTTAACCTTGAAATATCCTTTGCGCAAAGGAGCCAAGTTTTACATTAACGACAGCAACTTGATGGGCGGAAAACAACTTGATATCATCAATCCCTTGAAAGGGGAACCGCTTGATCTGAAGCAAGTTCAAATCGGGGAACAATCTTACGGTATGTCCGCTCTCATCAGCACTGTTTCCGCTGCCATGCAGCAAGTTCAATCTTTGCTGGCAGAAATAAATCGCCCGAACGGAATAGCGTCACAGGTGAATTCCACTTTGGCGGAATCACAGTCCACTTTTACAAAGGTTAATTCTGTTCTGGATGAAAACAAAGCGGAAATTAAATCCGCAGTCGAACAGATAAACTCTTTCGCCAAGCAGCTGAATAGTCTTTTGGCAAAAAACAGAACTAAATTGGACAACGCTTTGCAGCAAACTCCGGAATTATTGCAAAAAGCACAAACAACACTGGACAGTTTGCAGATTGCGGCTTCCGCTTTAGAAAACGCAATCGGAAGTATTACGGACGGCAAGGGGACTGTGTCCGGTTTGATTAATGACGATATTCTCTATCGGAATTTGCTTCAATCTTCCGCACGTCTGGATTCTCTTCTTGCGGACATCAAAGCCAATCCCAAACGCTATTTTCAGGTTAAGGTCTTTTAATTGAAACGCATCCTTTTGCCTGCCCTCCTCTTTATTATCTTAACTTTCGGCAGTATCGGTCTGAATGCATACTCTTACGGCCAAAATAAAGTTAATGCTGTCTACACGCAATGGTCTCAAATTCAGACTTTGCATTTTGACATTTATTTTCCGAAGGGACAGGATAATTTTGGCAGATTGGCTGCTTTGATGGCGGAAGACACATATTATTATCTGAAAGGTGATTTTCAGTTTCCGGCAATGAGCCGTATTCCGATTGTCTTTTACAGTTCTCAGTTGGAATTTGAAACGACAAACATTATTTATTATTTGCTGTCCGAAGGCATTGGCGGTTTTACGGAAAGTTTGAAAAATCGCGTCGTAATCCCGTTTGACGGCAGCTATGTTCGTTTGGAACAGGTTTTGACTCACGAATTGACCCATGCCTATCTGAACGCTTTAGATACGGGTTCTCCCGGTTCCTTTTTTTATCTGCAAAACTTTAATTTTCCCGATTGGTTTGCCGAAGGTTTGCCTGAATTTGAAGCATTGAACGGAACCGATGTCAATAATAATGCCTATGTCCTTGATTTGGTTATCAATGACAAAATCACCTCGCTTAGAGAAACCGGCGGTTACAGTAATTACAGATTGGGAGAATCTTTTCTGGTATTCGTGCAAAAGCGCTACGGCAGAGAGAAAGTGATAGATTTTTTGTATACAATGCGGGCGGTCAATGATTTGGATCATGCAAGTAAGAAGGTTTTCGGGATGGATTTCAAGAATTTGGAACTGCGCTGGAAAACACAACTGAAGAGAGATTACTATCCCGCACTGCAAGATCATTTCCTGCCTGCCGAAATGAGTGCAAGGAAAACCAATCATCAAGAAGACGGCTCTTACTTTAATCTTGCTCCGCGTTTTTCACCGGACGGACAGCAGTATGTCTATTTTTCCAACCGTAACGGCAGGTTCAGCATTTGGACTGGCGGCTTGTATGAACACTCGCTAAATCGGAAACTGATTACGGGTGAAGCGTCCGGCAAAATGGAAGAATTTCATTACCTGCACACAAATTTGGCCTGGTTTCCTGACAGCAGGCGTTTTGCTTATGCCGCTAAAACTGCTTTCGGAGACAGAATTTACATAGCGGACAGTAAGAGTGGCGAGATAATTGATCAATTAAATTTCCCGCCACTGAAAGCGATATACGAATTGGATATCTCCAAAGACGGTCAGTTTTGCATTTTTTCCGCGCAAAAAGATATGCAGTGCGACCTCTATCTTTATGATTTTAATGCCAAAACCTTGCGTCAATTGACCGATGACAAATATTACGATTATCAGCCTCGTTTTTCACCTGATGGCCGCTCAATTGCTTTTGCTTCGGAACGCTCTCGCAGACCTGATTTTGGACGGAACGGCTATTTTTCCGATTTATGTTCCAATGTATTTACTCTTGATTTAACCTCTTCCGCCTTATCTCAAATTACTTTTAATACCTACAATTGCTATCATCCCGTTTGGGACAGCACGGGCACAAATTTATTCTTCATTTCCGAAAGAGACAGCATCCCGAATCTGGAAAGCATTGAACCTTCAACAGGAAAGAGAAGCGTTATTACAAAAGACTTATGCGGAATTTACAGTTTTGACTTCAATGCCAATGACAGTTATTTGGTTTATTCCTGTTACTACAATCTGGGCTGGGATATTTATCTGAAGACTGATCCTTTATCCGGCCTTTCGGTTTGGGAAGATAAACCTGCAGAAGTTATTCCTGTCACGGACAGTCTTTGCAGCAAAGTGGATTTTTCTCGGTTAGATTTTTACGGACGAAAACCTTATCACAAACCTATGACGGACGGCGGTCCTCTTTACACGGCAAAAAATCCGACTGTGATTAATTTTAATCCTGATGCAGATACTTTGCGTGTGAAGCGTGATTTTTCATGGGATGAGAAGCCGGACAGCATAACAGTCAAGCCCAAAATTGAACCCTATAAGGTAAAATTTAAGATAGACGGCTTTTATGGCGGTTTTGCCTATTCTTCACCCGTGGGAGCCATCGGTAATGTAGTCTTCCAAATGAGCGATGTTATGGGCAATCACACTATAAATGCCAATCTTGGTTTAGCCGGCAAACTAAACGACTCCAATATCCTCATTTCCTATTTGTATTTACCGCACCGCATTGATTACGGTTTAGCTCTGTTTAATTTAATGGATGCCACTGATTACTATTATATTGACCCCGTATATTATGATTATGATTATCTGCGAAACAAAGTGCGCGAAACAGGCGTCTATTTGCTTACGCGATATCCGTTTAGTCGTTTTTTCAGAATAGAATTGGAAAATCAGCTTTTCTCATGGGAGGAGCACTGGCAGTTCAGTGAAACGGGTGAAGAAGGCAGTTATCATGATATTCAGCCAGCTAATAAAGATTTCATATATACTCCCGCAGTTTCTTTTGTGCATGACAATGCGCTTTACGGTCCGACTGGTCCGCTTTTAGGTTGGCGCACATATCTAACTTTAAGCAAAAGTTTTGCCAAGCACGAAAACACTTATCAGACAGCTTTTCTGGATTTTCGCACCTACACTTTATTCAGCAAACGCTATTCTCTTGCTTTAAGATTAGTCGGAGGTTCCAGCGGAGGAGGTCGACCGCAGACATTTAATTTGAACGGCTATTACGGTTTAAGGGGATACGACAGCGATTACGAAGCCAAGAATATCGCTCTCACTTCCGGGGAATTGCGTTTTCCTTTTTTGGATTATTTGGCTTTAGCTTTTCCCATCCCCATAACAATAACGTCTTTACGCGGAAGTGTATTTGTTGATGCGGGTGCTCTTTGGAACGACACTTTTCGCGGAATGCGGGATAATAAATTGAAAGACTTGAAATTGGGATACGGTTTCGGACCGCGTCTCAATATCGGTATTGCAGTTTTAAAATTTGACATTGCCTGGCTGACTGATTTTTCCGTTTCGTCAAAGCCGTCCTATTACTTCAGTTTAACAGAAGATTTTTAATAAACATAAAAAAAATAAATGTGAAGGGGATACCGATGAAAATTGACGTAGTCCGCAAACTACCAGATGTCTTGGACACTATTGTCCTGTGCCAATATGAAAAAGGCAAGCTTGATGTCTTTGAAGAATGGCTTCCGGATGCGATGCTGGATGCTGTCAAACGCTTTATTAACGCGGAAAATATCACTTTCCAACCGCGGGAACTTTACACTTTCCATTACTATTACAAGCATCAGGCAACCAAAATCATTTTAGTCGGAATGCCGAAAAGTGAGCAATTGACTGCAGAGCAAGTTCGCTACAGTTTAGCCGACATTATCCGTCTGTGCCTGAAACTTAAGTCCAAGCAAATTTACATTTTACCCGGCTTTGATTTTGACCTGACCGATGCAATGTTGGGTCAAGTCTTGGCTGAAACCGCTCTCCTCACCGTTTACAAATTTGACAAATACCTTTCGGAAACGAGTTCCGAAATGCCTGACGCCTTGCATCTCGTTCAGGATACGAAGAACACGCGTAACTTGAACAAAGGCATTTTGGAAGGGCGAATTTTGGCGGATGCGACTAATCTGGCAAGAGATCTGGTCAACGAACCCGCTAATGTTATCACTCCGGACACTTTAGCGGAAGCGGCAAAAAAGGCTGCTTTGGAATACAGCTTTCAAGTTGAAATCTATAATATGGACAAATTGCGGCGTTTGAAAATGGAAGCGTTTCTTGCAGTCGGGAAAGGCTCCAAATATGAACCTCGTCTCATCATTATGCGGCATCAGGGAAATCCGGATGCCCGGCAAGATATTACTGCACTTATCGGTAAAGGCATAACTTTTGACAGCGGCGGTTATTGCTTGAAATCACCCCAGGGAATGGTAAATATGAAAACTGATATGGCCGGAGCGGCTGCAGTAATAGGAACAATGGCTGCCATTGCCAATCTGAAATTGAATGTTAATGTCACCGCTATTATTGCCGCTTGCGAGAATATGGTTTCCGGAGAAGCATATCATGCGGGTGATATTGTTCGTTCCATGTCCGGGAAAACTATTGAAGTCGTCAATACCGATGCGGAAGGCCGTCTGACTTTAATTGACGCCATTCATTATGCCATAGATCGCGAACATGCTTCCCGCATTATTGATATAGCCACGCTAACCGGTGCAGCCGTAGGCGCTTTGGGCACAAGTATTTCCGCTGTTGTGACCAATGACCAAAATTGGTATGCAAAGTTGGAAGAAGCTTCCGAACTTTCCGGAGAGCACATTTGGCAACTCCCTGCATTTGAAGAATATAAAAGTTTGCTCAAATCCGAAATTGCTGATCTTAAAAATACCGGCGCACCTTGGGGCGGAGCTATTACTGCCGCTCTTTTTATTCAGGAATTTGTGCAAAATCTGCCTTGGCTGCATATTGACATTGCGGGAACGGCAAGTAAGGATAAAGAAAGCGGATATTTTAATGCGGGAGCAACGGGTGTAGGTGTCCGGTTGCTTACAACTTTATTAAAATCAATGGAATAAGGAAGGTGGGGAAAAATGGTAAAGATAATTTCTGCTTCTGAAGCCGCAGCACTCATCAAGTCAGGTGACAGACTTTTAATCGGAGGTTTTTTGGCGGCAGGAGCTCCGGAAACAATAATTGACGCTTTAGCGGCATCTAATATCCGTGACCTGCATGTGGTTTGCATCGCTTCCGACTGGGAAAATAAAGGCATCGGAAAGTTGGTGGTCAATCATCAAATCAGTTCCGCTCAGGTTTCGCACATGGGAACCAACAAAGAAATTCAAGCTCAATTCAACAAAGGCGAAATCAGCATAGAATTAATTCCGCAGGGAACTTTAATGGAACGAGTCCGAGCAGCGGGAGCAGGTTTGGGGGGAATTCTTACTCCCACGGGTTTGGGAACTGTGGTCGAAGAAGGCAAAGATGTAATCGTGGTGGACAATCAGCCTTATCTTTTGGAAAAAGCAATTCACGGTGATTTTGCTCTCATAAAAGCTTGGAAAGCCGATAAATTGGGCAATCTTGTCTATCGTAAAACGGCAAGAAACAGCAATCCCATTATGGCAATGGCAGGTAAAATCGTTATTGCGGAAGCGGAAGAGATTGTCGAAGTGGGAGAACTTGACCCTGAAAGCATTGTCACACCCGGTATTTTTGTCAATTATCTGGTTCAAAGCGGAGAATGAAAAATGGATAAAAGAGAATTAATCAGCAAAAGAATAGCGCAAGAGCTTCACGACGGCGATTATGTCAATCTGGGAATAGGCTTGCCCACTGAAGTGGCAAATCACATTCCGGAAGGCATTCATGTCATCTTTCAATCGGAAAACGGAATGTTGGGCGTGGGTCCGGCACCTGCACCCGGCTCTGAAGATAAAGATCTCATCAATGCAGGAGGCGGCTTCATTACTGAATTGCCGGGCGCATCATATTTTGACAGCGCTACCAGTTTCGCCATCATTCGCGGAGGACACATAGACATCACAGTGCTTGGCGCTTTGCAAGTAGACCAACATGGAAATCTTGCGAACTGGATGATACCGGGAAAATTGGTGCCGGGAATGGGTGGTGCCATGGATCTGGTGACCGGTGCCAAAAAAGTCATAGTCGCCACAGAGCATTGTGATAAGTATGGCAATTCCAAAATCTTGAAGCAATGCACTTTACCCCTGACCGCTAAAGGCAAAGTCAATCTGATTGTCACCGATATGGCTGTGCTGGAAGTTGCGTCTTACGGGCTGGTATTAAAAGAAATCGCAGTCGGTCTCACGGTGGAAGATGTGGTCAAAGCCACGGATGCCGACCTTGTTGTTCCCGAGCAAGTAGGCTTCTTCGGAACCGAATAACTCCGGCTTTTCAAGAAGCTAAACACGGGAGAAAAGCCTGTCCGAAGCAGATTAAATGGGCTTTTTTAACCTTTGATAATTCGGAACCGGCGGCAGCAAACCCGCTTCTATAGCAGCATAAACAGTTTTGCAGGGAAGGTTTTCGGCATAGATCTGCTCCCTTGTCAGGGTGGCTAAATTTACGCCGGGAACCTTTTTCTGCATGGCAAACATCATTTTAATGTAAAGATTATACCAGCTGAGAGCCTGCTTCTCGCTTTGCTCGGGTTGCATATTATAGGCAATCCAGTAATCCTGAAAATCGCGCTTGTATTCATCCGAAGGCTCAATTTGCTTTAAATTCGCCATGATCGCTTTTGTGCGTTCCGTATTCTTCTCATTTTTAGGCACCACATAACGCCGCGCTAAACACATCTGCAACCTCGGATGATAATAATAAACCGCATTTTCACTTTTTCCGATATAGCTGTTTCCTTGTTTGGGAAGCCTTACTTTCATCTTTTTCTCCTCCTTTTTAGTAATTGTGTCCCACTTAATATCCAGTCGATATCCTGTCAATATCCAGTTGACTTAATTTCGACTGGATATCGACTGGATATCGATAGGAGCTTAAGAGCGGGGTGGCTATTATAATGGCTATGTATTTATGAGATAATAAGATAGGTAAAAAGAGAAATTCTTGCGGAGTATTGATAAATATTAAAGATCAATTTGTTCAAATAAGCGGGGAAATGATAGTCAAAATTAGAAATGTTCTTATTAAAGGCAAAAAATAGAGGATATTATACGGATAGATAATATAATTAAGGACAGCTTGAGTTTGGATAAAAAGCGGAGCGTGGGAAAGTATATTTTGGTGTTGATGGTGGAGGTGGCGGGAGTCGAACCCGCGTCCAGAAAACCGTTGTATTGCGATTCTACATGCTTAGCCGTCGTTCAATTTCTGCTTTGGTGAGGACGAACGGCAGACCGACCAAAGCATAGCCTGCAGTCTTATTCGGAAGTTACAGGCTTTACTTCCGAAGCAATCCGACTGTTATGACGCCTGCATCTCATCCCGCGGATACGGATGAGGCAAACGTTAGCCGCGTCTTATGCAGCTAAAGCGAAGTTTGTGTTGTTATTTATTTTTGGCGTTACCATCTTTACGGGATAGGTAACCTCTCCGGCATGCTTCACAACACCCCTGATTTCCTGTCGAAACCGAATCACCCCCTATGTTCTTCTTAAAGATCAGATTAAACCTTATTTTCTTTCAACTCTTTCTGCGTCAAGAAAGAAAAAGTTCGCTCTGATATTTTAATCAGTTTTGGCCCAAAATGCCAATAAAATAAACGGATATTTTTGTTTCCGGTAAATGACAAATAAGCGGATAAGAAAATCTTGACACAAAAGTGTGATTAAGAAAATCTAATAAAAATAAATAGGAGGAGTAGGAATTGATGCTTCGTAGAAGTTTCAGGCTTTTATTAGTTACAGCGATAATTTTTATTTTTTGTAGCGGAACGGACTACGCGTCAAGTTTAAGCAATGATTTTGGCAAATCTGACCTCTCATATATTGAGAAAGAGGAAAGGCTTGTTTTACTTTCGGAAGGTTTTGAAAATGAATTTCCCCCCTCAGGCTGGCAGGTAAGTCCCACAACTTTTTGGATTCAAACATTTACAGACAGTTATGTCATTTCAGGTAATGCGTCTGCTATGATGAGATTGACGGGAAATTCCAACAGCAAAAAACTAATAACTCCCCTCGTTAGAATTACCGCTTCAGCCGTTCTTTCCTTTAAATCAAAAAGTGGTCCTTTCAACAGAAATGAGAATTTGAAAGTTAACTATTCTCAAAACGGCACCAACTGGACAATTATACAGACAATAATTTTAACCGATACGGCTACGGAATATACAATTCCTCTGGGCTCTCTTCCCGCCGGAGATTATTATCTTTGCTGGGAAACTTATTCGTCTGATACGGGCGATTATTACAAGACATATATTCTTGACGATGTAAGCGGACCTCCATTAAGTTCCAGTGTGCAAACGGGAAATATAAACGGCAATGTTTATCAAGCCGGAACGATGAATCCTGTTTCCAACGCCACTCTCACTCTTGAAAGCACAAGCGTAAATACTGATATTTGTGGAAGTTACCAATTTAATTCATACCCCTGCGGAAATTATGTTTTGCTTTGTTCCGCTCCGGGATTTAATTCCGCATCAGCAAATATTGCCGTCAAACAGGATAGCACAACAATCTGCAATTTTCAGTTAACGGCGACTGATTTTCAACCTGCACCTCCGGCAAATGTTTCCCTTCAAAAAGTTGCAAGTGGCGTTTTACTCAATTGGGAAAACAGTCAATATGCACAAAATTATAAGATTTACGGCAGTTCCGTTCCCCATGGAGATTATCAACTTTTGACGCATACGACCGGAAATTCAGTTTTGATAACAGAGTTAATGCTTTTATCGGGAGGGCTTGATTTGCGGCAAGTTATGTTCATTGTTAAAGCGGACAGTTGTCTTCCCTGAACAGCATGATTTAGTTTTATACTGTTGTCTGCGGCATTGTAATTCTTACTTAAAGAAGAAATAAGCGATAAGGAAATAAGCAGAAGAAAATGAGAAAAACGAAAATATTTTTGAGCGTAATCCTGTCACTGTTTTTAGTTACTGGATTTGCCAAACAGATAAATCCGCCGCAAGCGATTTGGTGTCCGGATTCCGTATTGGCTTGCGGACATTGGTTACGGGATGATTTAAGTTATCTTAGGGACAGAAATTCTCCGCTCACTAAACAATATTTGAAGCAAGAGAACGCTTATGCGGATATGATGCTGAAAAAATCGCGACCCTATGCCGATACGGTCTATAAAGAATTTGTCGGGCGTTTGGTGGAAAAAGAAATCAGTCAGCCGTATTTGGATCACGGTTATTATTATTATACTCGCGAAGAAAAAGGTAAACCATATTCCGTTCACTGCCGTAGGAAAGCGGAATTTTTGGCTCAAGGCAGAACAAAATCCGGTTCGCCATCGATAAAATATTCAGAGAGGAACAAATCTGATAATTCAATTCAGATAGGCAATAAAGGTGAATGGGCAGCTGCAGGAAGCGGGACAACTTTGAACTGGCAGTATTTTACCGAAGATAAAACTACTCCTTTTTCCCAATTTAAGGAGATATTTTTAGGCAAGCAAAAGACGAAAGCCAAACAAGAGGCAGCACAATATTTTAAGGAACAAATTATTTTGGATGAGAATAAATTGGGAGCGGGTGAACCGTTTTTTGCTTTAGGCACCTTCTGTATCAGTCCCGATCAAAATTGGCTTGCTTATACGACAGACGAAAGCGGTAATGAACTTTATCGGCTTTACATTAAAAATTTGGCAACAGGCAAAATCTATAAAACAGACTTTACCAGCATTTCTGAAGCGGTTTGGATGGCGGACAGCCAAACTTTGCTCCTCACTTCCGAAAATGAAAGAATGCAATGTGACACCGCTTTGCGCTATAACTTTAAAACCGGAACCAAAGAAATTCTCTTTCGGGAAACAGATCCGGAGTGGGATCTTTCCGTTTATTACAACAGGGACAGCGAAATGATTTGGCTTTCTTCTTCCAGTAAGGACGCTTCGGAAATGTGGTTTCTGCATCCTAACGATTACGGGGGACATTTCACCTGTCTGATGCCGCGTCAAGAAAAGCATTATTACTATGCGGAATATTATGAAGGGCACTTTTATGTCTGCACCAATCTTTACCAAGCTGATTATGATCTCGCTTGCGTTGCTGAAGACAGTGTGAAAACCGGTCACTGGAATATTCTTTATCAGGGGACGCAAAAACAGCCTATTCAAAGCTTCCTTGTCTTTAAAAAATACATTGTTTTGCTCCAACGAATAAACGGTTTTGACGCTTTGGTGATTGCCGATCGCTTAACCGGGAAAAGCACGGCAATTTTTGCTCCTCCCAATCCGATGGATATTTCCTTTTGGGTTAATCTTGATTCGGAAGCGGATTTCTTTTATTTTACCATGGAAAATGAAGTCACTCCTCTTACTCTTTATGTGCATAATTTTACGACGGGTAAAAAGGAAATCATCCGCTCTTTTCCTCCTGCGGGAAAATTTGAACAAGGAAAATACATTTCTCGTTTGGATTGGGTAAAAACTGAAGACGGGACTTTGGTTCCGCTTATCCTGACTTACAAAAAAGATTTGGATTTGACAAAACCGCATATTGTTAAATTAAGCGGATACGGTGCATACGGTGATTGCAACGATCCGTATTTCAGTTCTTCCGCTTTATCATTTTTGGACAGAGATTACATTTTGGCGACTGCTCATATCAGAGGTGGGGGAGAATTCGGTCAAAATTGGTATGACGGAGGGCGATTGCTCAATAAAAAGAATACTTTTACCGATTTTATAGCGTGCATGGATTACCTTTTGCAAAAAGGCATAACGACAAAAGAGCAGCTTATTATTGAAGGTGGAAGTGCCGGCGGACTTTTGATGGGCGCAGTTCTCAATCAAGCATGGGATAAATGTGCTTTGGTAATAGCGGATGTTCCGTTTGTAGATTTGATGCAGACAATGCTTGATTCATCTCTTCCTTTAACCTTACAGGAATATGAGGAATGGGGTAATCCAAATGATCCGCAATTCTTTAATTATATGCTGTCCTACAGTCCGATCGATAATGTGAAGCCGCATCCCTATCCTGCAGTTTTTATTACAACCGCATGGAACGATACGCGTGTCGGATATTGGGAAGCGGTCAAATGGGCTGCTAAACTGCGTGCTAACAATACTGGCAAAAATCCTATTCTGCTGAAAGTTAACAAAAATGAAGGTCATACCGGTCAAGCGGACAGATATAAATTCCTTAAATCCTATGCTGAAGAGGTTGGATACATTTTATACTACATGGAGAGTAAGCAAAAATCCGCTCTCTGAAATGAGTTCAGATATTAGGATAAGATTTTAGAAGAAACTCTTTTCCTGATTAAGCGGTAAATGACCGGCTTCAACTTATAAGATGAATTTTCAACTGATTGCTATACTGACCATTTTATCGGGAATGATAATTATCTTGCGAATGGTTTTTCCTTCAATCGTGCGTTTGACATTATCCACGGCAAGAGCCATCTCTTTGATTTTGTCTTCGGGTGTGCCGGGAACAATATCAATCTTTCCGCGAATTTTACCGTTAATTTGAATCACATAGGAAATGCTGTCACGCTTTAACTTTTCGGGATCATAGACAGGCAAACCTGCCTCGTGCAACAGCTTTTCCTGACCCAGCATTTGCCAAAGCTCTTCTGCAAGATGAGGAGCGAAAGGATACAGCAATTTGGGAATTACTGCACATGCTTCCGCAAAAATTGTCAATTCCGTTCCCGACAATTTTTCCGGTTCTTTCACGGCAGTCACATTATTCAAGTGTTCCATGACAGCGGCAATGGCAGTGTTGAATTGCATTCGCTTGGAAACATCATTCAGCCATTTTTGCACAGTGTGATGAGTGCTGTATTGCAAATCTTTTATAGGAACGGAAATTTCAGTTTGCATATTATCGGAAGAAAGTCCTTTCCGGATTACATCTTTATAGGTGTCAATCAATCTGTAGACGCGATTTAGAAAACGAAAAGCGCCCATTACGCCATCGTCGCTCCACTCCACATCTTTTTCCGGAGGCGAAGCAAACAATAAAAACACCCTTAAAGTATCTGCTCCGAAGCGATCTATGATGTATTGAGGGTCTACCACATTTCCTTTGCTCTTGGACATTTTGGCACCGTCTTTGGTGACCATTCCCTGCGTCAAAAGCCGAATAAAAGGTTCGTCACAATTCACCCAACCCAAATCACGCATAAATTTATGAATGAATCTGGCATAAAGCAAATGCAGACAAGCATGTTCAATGCCTCCGATGTATTGGTCAACGGGCAGCCAATATGCAGCTTTCGCTTTGTCAAAAGGTTCGCGGTCATTTTTAGGATCGGCATAACGCGCAAAATACCAACTGCTGTCCACAAAAGTGTCCATCGTATCTGTTTCCCGCTTTGCCGGTTTTCCGCATTTGGGACAGATTGTGTTGATAAATTCGGGGACAGACAGCAAGGGATTGCGCGTCGTTTTACCCACTTGCACATTATCCGGTAAAAGAACGGGCAAATCTTCATCCGGAACCAGAACTATTCCGCAATCTTCACAATAAATTACGGGAATAGGATTTCCCCAATAGCGTTGACGCGAGACGCCCCAATCTCTTAATCTGTATGTCACGGTTTGTTTGCCGATGCCGTTTTCTTCCATCCAAAGGGAAATGGCTTGCTTGGCAGCTTCGTTTTCCATACCGTCAAATTTTCCCGAATTAACTTGAAAACCGGCATCAGTATAGGCTTCGGTCATTGTCTCCGCCGAAAGATTGTGCTCAGGATTTTGAATCACGATTTTTATCGGCAGATTATATTTCTTGGCAAATTCAAAATCGCGCTGGTCATGTGCAGGAACTGCCATTACTGCTCCAGTGCCGTAATCCATTACAACATAATTCGTAATCCAGATTTGCACCCTTTCTCCGTTTACGGGATTGAGACAATATCTGCCGGAAAAAATACCTTCTTTGGTTGTGTCTTCCGCTGTCCGTTCTATTTTGTCTTCATTGATGACCTTGTGACAAAAGTCGTGCAGAGCTTTATTTTCCGGCTCTTCTTCCAGCCATTTTTGCACCAAAGGATGTTCCGGAGGCAAAGCCATGAAGGTTACGCCGAAAATTGTGTCGGGACGCGTGGTAAAGACTTTGATATCTTCAGCATTTTCATTTGATTTATCATCTTTGCAGTTTTCGAGTTTAAAGCTGATTTCGGTGCCGAAGCTTTTGCCAATCCAGTTTTTCTGCATAGTGATGACTCTTTCCGGCCAGTCGATGACTTTGCTGAAATCCAAAAGTTCTTCCGCATATTGAGTGATTTTGAAATACCATTGTTCCAGTTCTTTTTGCGTGACCGGTCCGTTACAGCGCCAGCAGTAACCGTTTTCCACCTGCTCGTTTGCCAGAACGGTTTGGCAACTTTCGCACCAATTCTGGAAGCTTTTCTTTCTGTAGACGAGGCCGCGTTCATACAATTTTTTGAACAGATATTGCCCCCATTTGTAATATTCCGGACGGCAAGTGCTGATTTCTCTGTCCCAATCCAAGCCGAAACCCATGCTGTCAAACTGTTTGTGCATAGCGGCAATGCATTCTTCAGTAGTTATTCGCGGGTGAGAATTATTTTGAATGGCGTAATTTTCCGCCGGCATTCCGAAACTGTCAAAACCCATAGGCTGCATAACATTGTAGCCTTCCATCATTTTCAGCCGGGTAAGAGCGTCTCCGATGGAATAATTTGAGCAGTGCCCGATATGTAAAACTCCGGAGGGATAGGGGAACATTGAGAGCACATAAAACTTTTGCTTGTCCGTTTCGTCCGTAGCGTGAAATATTTTTCTTTCGTTCCAAATCTTTTGCCATTTCTTCTCAATGTCCTGAAAAGGGTATTCCATCCCTTCCTCCTCTTGCGTATCATAATTTAACACATTGATTTAATTTGTTTAACTCGGATTTATGGTCAAGACCTTTTGTCAAGCAGAAAGACCGCCTTTTCCAATCACTCTGCTCATAAGACATCGTTGATAAATGCTCCATTGTTCATAGTTTGATGACCGAATAAAATACGAATATCCCTCGGTGATGTATTACGCAAATATGAAAGGAGAGGCAAGAGCGGAAAGATTGACAAAAATGTTTATTTCATGCGGATGTAACTTATGAAAGAAAAAAGCAAGGTAAAAAGGACATTATTCAAAAGTTGTGCGGTTCTGCTTGTTTTGATGACGGGTTTATGCATTTTTTTCAGCTGCCAAAAAAAGGAAAGTCCGGCAAAAGGACAACGCTATGTGGTGCTTTCACCTGAAATTGCAGAAATTATAGCTGTCTTGGAAGGAACGCAAAACATTGTCGGCGTCACTGCAGAATGCAATTGGCCGGAAAGTTTGAAAGCAAAAGCAAAAGTGGGACAATTCGGAGCGGTGAACAAAGAAAAAATCATTGCCCTAAAGCCGTCGATAGTTTTTGCTTCCTCACTTGAACAACAGGCAATCGGTTCCGAACTTTCCAAACTGGGAATAAATGTCGTAACTGTTTATCCCAAATCCGTGGAAGAGATGCTGCAAGGCATTTTAACCGTCGGAGACGCTATCGGTGAAAAGAACAGAGCAACTTTTGCAGCAGACAGTATGCGTTCCGAACTGCAGAAATTGAGCCGAAATTTTCAACCGAACCCGCGTCCTAAAATCTATCTGGAAATTTATCGCGAACCTCTGATGAGCGTGTCTGATAAATCTTTTGTCGGTGAACTGATTGAGCTTGCGGGAGGAGACAACATTTTTCTCGAACTGGAACGCGATTACTGTAGAATTAAATCCGAAGATGTAATCAAAGCCGCTCCCGACCTTATTATCTGCTATTCCAAAGACACACGCGCTAAGATTAAAAGCAGGATGGGTTGGCAAAACATTCCCGCTGTCCAAAATGACAGGATTTATTTTGAAGAAGATATTAATCCCGATTGGTTGCTCCGTGCCGGTCCTCGTTGTGTTTTGGGCGTTCAACGCTTGCAAGAACTGATGCAATATTCAGTCGGCAAATAAAATAATGAAGAATAAACTGCTCTTTTGCGGCTTGCTTGTGCTCGGAATTGTCCTCGGATGGTTTTATCTGACTGCGGGTCAAATTGACGGCAATATATTACTTAATGTGCGTCTGCCGCGACTGCTGCTGACTTTGTTCACCGGAATGACTTTAGCGGGTGTGGGTTCCGTTTATCAGATGATGCTCAACAATCCTTTGGCGGAACCTTATATTTTGGGTGTTTCTTCCGGAGCTGCTTTAGGTTCAGTTATTGCAGGATTGGCGGGACTTTTCATCTTGATGCCGGTTTTCGGTTTTGCCGGTGCGCTGCTGACAATGCTGTTGGTGTGGCTTTTGGCGCAGAAAAAAGGTCAATTTGATAAAACGCGTCTGCTGCTTTCAGGCATTATTGTCGGGATGTTTTTATCGGCAGTTATCTCTTTGATTATGTATCTGTTCCAGCAAGACGCAATGCTGATATTGGGCACTCTGATGGGAAATTTGGGACACATTTTTTCCGCGACTGAATATCGGTTCTTCTTAATTTTAGCAGTAGTCGGTTTACTGGTGCTGGTGCTGATTCATCACGATTCTCTAACTTTGGATGTAATGAGCGGAGGAGACCTTTACGCAGGCAGTGTCGGAATTCAAGTGCACCACCTCAGACAAAGATTGTTTGTTTTGTGTTCACTTTTGACTGGCATCGTTGTAGCCTATGCAGGCATAATAGGTTTTGTGGGATTGATAATTCCGCATATCGTTCGCTTGATTGTGGGCACTTCCCAACGTAAAGTCTATCCCTTAAGTCTTTTGGGAGGAGGAGTATTTCTCTTGGGATGCGACTTTTTGGCAATGCATTTAACCGCTCTGGAACTGCCTGTGGGGGTAATTACAGCCTTCATCGGATGCCCCTTTTTCGTCTGGCTGCTGCTGAGAAAAAAGGCATGATAAAAATTCATCACTATGCCCAAAATAAATTTAACACCTTCTCCGAAAAGCAGCAACTGAAAGCTATAATAGAACAATTAACCGCTTTGGAAGCGAATTTGACTGACCCTCAATTCAGAAGGCAGATTATTACTTCCATTCTTGACTGCTTAAAATGGAGTTCTGCACCTGTAAAAGAAAAACTGCAAGGTCTGGAGCAAATCACTGAGGACGCTTCCACAAATGAAATTCTGGAGTTGATTACTCCTTTTCTGCGTGCTTTCAAACCTGATTACAATGCGCGGGTCATAGATGTTATCAGATACGACGGGCTGAAACTCAAAGCAGGCGCAAAAGTTCCTTTTCCCTTGACTGTAATTGCGGACGACCTACGTTCCGAATATAACTTGGGTTCAATTTTCCGCACTGCCGAATGCGTTCAAGCTAAGCAAATCTATTTATGTGGAATTACTCCGAAACCGCCTTTTAAGAATTTAGCCAAATCCGCTTTGGGAACAGAAGAAAGAGTTCCTTACAAAACTGTCGCAAATGCTTTGGAAGCGATTAAGGAAGTGAAAGACAAAGGCTTTCCGGTTCTGGCTTTGGAGACTGTTTCCGGAGCAAGATCTATATTTGATTATCAACCCAAGCAATCGGTAGCAGTCATTGTCGGTAATGAAGCTTTGGGAATTGAAGAAAGTGTTCTCCGCTTGGCAGATGAAGTTTTAGCTATTCCGGTCTACGGTTGGAAAAATTCGTTGAATGTGAGCAATGCTTTTACTCTGGCTGCTTATTGGCTTTCAGGAATAATTACCGACCGAAATTCTATTTGGCAACTTTAATCCTACTTGCTATTCTGCGGTCAATTACATAACGCGCATCGCCTACGGCTATAATCAGATTGGGTTCGTCCGGCTCATTACGCAAAACCTTGACCCGCACACCGGGACAAATTCCTCGTTCCAAAGTTGGGTGGTCACTGTTTTCTTGAATGACGGCTTCATTCTCCGTTTGGACACATGCCAGACAATTGCAGTTCTGACGGTGGCGTTTCTGTTTGTGTCGTTTGCCGAAGCTGTGTCGCAGTCTTACATGCATTTTTTTAGCTAAATCGTTCACGGTGTTTGCCCCTGCTTCGTAATATTAAGTATTGTAGAAAATAAATCATTGCTATGATAAAGAACCATTTGCCCGCTTGTGCGGAACCGCTAATCAATTGGGTTGATTGATAAAACAAAGTGGCAATCAGCCAAGCTTGAAGCGTTAGAAATCCGAAAGCGAAAAGCATCCAACGGATGCCGTGTTCTTTCCAAAGCGTTGCCAAAGCTGCAGCACAAGGCGAATAAAGTAAAATGAAAAGCAAATAAGCGAAACCGGCTGCTTGACTACCGAAATGCCATTTGATAACATCCTGCAAGTCTTCGCCCTCAGGCACATAATACAAAGATTGCAGCGCTCCCACAATTGCTTCCTTGGCGAAAAGTCCGCTCAATAATGCCACGGAAGCATGCCAATTTTGGCTGTTTATTCCCATGGGAGACAACGCAGGAGTAATAGCTTTTCCCGCTATTTCCAAAACAGATACTTTTTCCGTGCTCGTCTGCTTTTCAAACGCTGTGACATCTTTCACGGGGATTGTTATCATCTGCAGAATGTATATCAGCACAATTACACTCAGGATAGTTCTTCCGGCTCTGAAAGCAAAATCCCTCAACCGATGCCAAGCATGCATCAAAATTCCGTTCAAAGTGGGCAGATGATAAGCGGGTAATTCCATGATAAAATCCGCAGGTTGGCTTCTAAATAAAGTTTTCTTCAGTAAAAGTCCCGTTCCCATACCCAATAAAATTCCCGTCATATAGAGACCGAACACCACAAAATTAGCAGACTTGGGAAAAAATAACATTGATAAGTATGTATAGACCGGAAGTTTGGCACCGCAACTCATAAAGCCTACTAAGAGTGAAGTCATTATTCTGTCTCTTTTGCTGTCCAAAGTGCGGGTTGCCATAATTGCGGGAACTGAACATCCGAAACCGACCAGTAAAGGAATAAAGGCTTTTCCCGGAAGACCTATGCGGCGCATAAATTTATCCGCAACGAATGCAGCCCGTGCCATGTAACCCGAATCTTCCAAACAGGCTAAACAGGCAAAAATAAAGAAAATAGGCGGCAAAAAAGTGGCTATGGTAACTAAGCCGGAACCTATACCCGCAGTCAAAAAACGGTTTAACCATAGCGGAAAATTAAGAGCTTGAAACAAGAGACCGGTTTGCTGAACAAGAAGCCAATCCAGACCTATTTTTATCAGTTTAATTAAAGGCTGGCTGGCTTTGACTGTCAGCGAAAAAACAATGAACATCACCAAGAAAAAGATTGGCAAGCCGAAAGCTTTGCTGAGCACTACACTGTCTACTTTATCAGACAAAGTTTTGCGTCCTTCCTTTTTCCGCTTTACCACATCTTTGATTAAACCGCGAATAACGCTGTAGCGGTCTGCAGTTATGACATTGCTGATTTCTTCGCCGCGATGTTTTTCAATGCCGCTGATTATTTTTTCCAAAAGTTCTTTTTCTGCAGGGTTAAGTAGTCTTGTATAATGTTCATTTTTTGTTAATAATTGTAAAGCCAGCCAACGCCTTTGCGGAATACCGGCAAATTTGTTCCAATCCAGACCTGCTTCCAATTTGCTTAAACCGGTTTCCACCACTTCATCAAAATTGAGAGAAAACTTTGGAATGGAGCCGGTTTCCAGACTTTTGCGGATTGCTTCTCTTAAGTTAAGATCTGTCTGCTTTTGAAAGAGCTGAAACTGCACCACATCGCAAGCAAGATGATTTTTCAGATGTTCCGAATCAATTTCTATTCCGTTTTTCTTTGCTATATCCAGCATTGTTAAAACAGCCAAAACCGGTTTCTGCAATTCCAGCAGCTGCACAGTGAGATAAAGATTCCTTTCCAAATTTGACGCATCGACGATATTGACTATCAAATCCGGCTTGCCGTTTAAAATGAAATCTTGAGCTACTTGCTCGTCGGGAGAACCTCCTCCCAAAGAATAGGTGCCCGGCAAATCTATGACCCGGATTTCAGTTCCCATGTAAGTGTAATGCCCTTCTTTGTATTCAACAGTAACGCCGGGCCAATTTCCGACAAATTGATGACTGCCGGTAAGCATGTTAAAGACTGTAGTCTTGCCTACATTGGGATTTCCGGCTAAAGCGACGGTATAGTGATAATGCTCATTCATAAATTAATGAGACGCATTCTCATCAGATTGACATTTCCAACACAGACCGGTAATTTCCAATTTGATAGTTTCCAACTGAAAGTTTTGTGCTTTGGCAATATTGATTATCTGCTTCTCCAATTGCTGCAGACCCGTTTCTACAATCGCTCCGCAGTTGCGGCAAATCAAATGTGCGTGTTTAGGATGACCGTAAATGTGCTCAAACTCGTCCCTTGTCTCGCTTCTCAAAGACTTTTGCACCAGCCCCGCTTCCACTAAAAGCGGTATTGTCCTGTATACGGTTGCGCGCGATACATCTCCGTTCACCTTATGAATTTGCTCGTAAAGCTGTTCACGGTCAAAGTGCTCGTGCAGTTTAAATACAGTCTGCAAAATCAACTGCCGGGCAGGCGTGAACTTTAAGCCTTTGTGCGTCAGAAATGCGGAAAAAATTATTTCCGGTTGCTGCATTTCCCTTTTCCTCCTATGAGAATGAATCTCATTAAAATATAGGTTTTTTTTTGTCAAGGCGCAACTTTTTGTTTTATTTGACAACTGAAATCAGTTATGGATAAAAGATGTTTTGCTGATAGTGAAACCTGTTTTAGCATATACAGATGAATAGTATTTTTAATAAAAATAAAATGCATGAAATAACAAAAACAGAAAAAAACCTTGAAAGAAATCAGCAAAAAAATAAAAGGGTATAAAAGTAAAATTTTATCGGGAGGTACAATGTCCAAGAAAGTCGAAAGAGACAAAGTGGGCATGATTTTCCGGGCTGAGGAAGTTCCCGAAAAGATGGAGGTGGAAGTCACCGAAGTCAAAACCATTGACGATGAATCCTCACCCGTTTTAATCTATTATAACTGGTGCAAAAAATGCGGCATTTGCGTAGCTTTTTGTCCGACCGGTTGCTTAGGCAGGAAACCTGACGGCTCACCCTTTGTGGCAAATCCGGAAAAGTGCACACACTGCGAGACTTGCGATCGCTTGTGTCCAGATTTTGCCATTACTGGAGCGAAGGAAAGGTAAGGAGAAAGATTATGCCGAACACAAAAACTAAGCCAACTAAACCGGAAGAAGCAAAAGTGGAAGCCAAAGCAAAAAGCGCAAGAGGCTCTCGTCTGATGCAAGGCAACGAAGCTGTGGCTTTGGGAGCTTTGGATGCGGGTGTTAATTTCTTTGCCGGTTATCCCATTACGCCTTCAACGGAAATAGCGGAAATACTTTCTTACGAATTGCCCAAAAGAGGCGGAGTTTTTATCCAAATGGAAGATGAGCTTGCCAGCATATGCTCCATTATCGGAGCTTCTTTATCCGGCGCAAAATCTCTTACGGCAACAAGCGGACCCGGCTTTTCTCTTATGCAAGAAGGCATCGGCTATGCCAAAATTACGGAAACGCCTTGCGTGGTGGTGAATGTTCAACGCGTTGGACCCAGCACCGGAATGCCGACCAGTCCTGCTCAAGGTGATATTATGCAAGCTAAATGGGGATCCCATGGCGATTCACCTGCGATTGTCCTTTATCCGGATTCCGTGCGTGAAAGTTATGAACTCACTATTCGCGCCGTCAATTTGGCGGAGAAATATCGCACTTGCGTGATTCTTTTGCTGGACGAAGTTATAGGCCACATGCGGGAAGCAGTTACTTTACCCGATATTGCCAACATCAGGATTATCAATCGCATCAAACCGACTGTCCCTCCTCACTGGTATAAGCATTATGATGAAAATCAGAAATATCTTTCGCCTCTCGCCAGTTTTGGCGAAGGTTACAGATATAATGTAACCGGACTGACTCATGACGCTTTAGGCTTTCCCACAAACAAACCCAATGAAGCACAAGAAATGATGGACCGCCTGCGCAAAAAGATTTCCTACAACATACGCGACTTAGTCCAGATTGAAAGCAGGGAAATGGAAGATGCCAAAGTGGCTATTTTTGCGGCAGGCATCACAGCCAGAGCAGCTAAAGCCGCTGTTTCTACTGCAAGAGCGGAAGGCATTCCCGTCGGTTTATTAAGACCACTGACAATTTGGCCCTTCCCTGATGAAGCAGTCAGGAAAATGCTTCACAATGTGGAAACTGTTATTGTTCCCGAAATGAATCAAGGACAGTTGCTGCATGAAATTCAGCGTTTGACCAAAGCTAAGGATGACAGTGACCTTGTTCCCATTCAGAAAACAGACGGGACGCTCATCACCCCCGGCGAAATTTTAAGAGTGATCAGGGAGGTTCATTAAAATGGCAAGTATTCCGCAAAAAGTTATACACGAATATCTGCGTCACGATAAAAAGTTTCCGCATGTCTGGTGTGCCGGATGCAGTAACGGCATAGTTTTGGGCTCCATCATTCGGGCGGTGGCAGAACTGCAACTGGACAGGGACGACATCGTAATGGTTTCCGGCATAGGCTGCTCTTCCAGAATGCCTGTATATGTTGACTTCAACACCTTGCATACTCTGCACGGGAGAGCGCTTGCTTTCGCCACAGGTGTGAAAATGTTCAAACCGCACATGAAAGTGATTGTCGTTACGGGAGACGGTGACTGCACTGCCATCGGAGGCAATCATTTAATCCATGCTGCGCGTCGCAATATAGATTTGACTGTTATTTTAATCAATAATAACATCTACGGTATGACCGGAGGACAGGTCAGTCCTACAACTCCGCATTCAGCTTACGCTACGACTGCACCTTACGGCAATATAGAGCCTGATTTTAATCTTTGCAATTTGGCGATTGGTGCCGGTGCTTCTTTTGTAGCAAGGACAACCGCTTTTCACACTCAGGAAATGCAAAATTACATCAAGGACGCCATCAATCATCCCGGTTTTGCATTACTGGAAGTGGTCAGCGCTTGTCCCGTCATTTACGGACGCCTGAATAAAAAAGGAACTCCGGCCGATATGATGAAAGCTATGCGTGATAATTCCGTTCCGCTTACGGCAGTTGAGAAGCTGCCTCCGGAAAAGACTGAAGGGAAAATCATTCGCGGTATTTTGAAGAAAGAAATCAGGCCTGAATATACTGCCGAATATGCAAAACTTTGTCAGCTTGCCAAAGGAGAGAAAGATGAGTAATTTTACCGAAATCAGACTTTCCGGCAGCGGAGGTCAGGGTCTAATCTTAGCCGGTATCATATTAGCCAAAGCTGCCGTCTTGGAAAAGAAAAGAGTTACCCAAACTCAGAGCTACGGTCCGGAATCCAGAGGCGGTTATTCTCGTGCCGATGTTCTCATCAGTGATAAAGAAATTCTTTTCCCCGAAGCCACGCAGTTTGATATCCTGATGGCGCTCACGCAGGAAGCTTGCGATAAATTCATCTTTGACATCAAGGAAAAAGGCACTTTGATTGTTGATACTACCTTTGTGAAGAATATTTCCGTCTTGTCCGATAATATTTACGAAGTTCCCTTCACTGAAGTCGTTACTGAAAAGCTGGGCAACTCCATTACGACTAATATTTGTGCTTTGGGCTTTTTAGTGAAGGTAACCGGTGTCGTGAAAGAAGAATCACTGCAGAAAGCGATTGCCGATTCTGTCAGACCCGCATTTCTGGACTTGAATCTCAAGGCTATGAAGTTAGGTTTTGAGCTGGCGGAAAATTACGGGAAACAAGTATGATTAAGCATCTATCGCATATCGGCATCGCTGTTTCCGATTTGGAGGAAGGCATCCGCTTTTATGAAAGTTTGGGGCTCACTTTGGAAGGAGTGGAAGAAGTGCCGTCTCAGCAGGTGAAAGTTGCTTTTTTCCCGTGCGGCGATGCCAGAATCGAATTATTGGCTCCCACATCCGAAGACAGTCCCATCGCCAAATTTATTCAAAAGCGGGGAGAAGGCATTCAGCATATCGCTTTTGCCGTTGATGATTTGCCGAATGAATTAAAGAAAGCCGAACAAAACGGAATTCAGTTAATTGATAAGGAACCTCGCCCCGGAGCACATCATTCCGACATTGCTTTTTTGCATCCCAAATCCGCTTTGGGCGTTTTGATTGAATTCTGCAGGGAACAACATTAACCTTTAAGTATAATTGAACAAAAACAAAGGCTGCTTACCGTGAAAGTAGGCAGCCTTTTATTTGAAGAGCATCGATTTCTCTAAAGCAATCCGTCTCTTTTGAGCAGCGCATCCGGATCGGGTTGACGTCCGCGAAAAGATACAAACAAATCCATAGGGTGAACTGCATTTCCCTGCGATAAAATTATGTCTCTGAAAGCGTATGTAGCTTCGTGATTGAAGATGCCCTTTTCTTTAATCAAAGACCAGGCATCCGCTTCCAATGCTTCCGCCCATTTGTAAGAATAATAACCCGCAGCATAACCTCCGGCAAAGACATGGGAAAAACTGCAGGAAATATTGCTGTTCGGAGTTAGAGGCAGGAGGGTAAAGCGTTGGATGACTTTATTTTCAAAATCGTTAATATCGCCGATTTCATTAGGGTCGGTCAAATGCCAGGCAAAGTCTAAAAAAGCATAACGGAGCTGTCCCAGATTGGCATATCCCGCTTGGAAGTTGCGTGCGGCTAAAACTTTGTCCAAAAGCTCATCCGGCAAAGGTTCACCGGTTTGGTAGTGCTTGGCAAAAAGATTGAGCGCTTCTTTTTCCAACAGCCAATTTTCCATAATTTGAGAAGGCAGTTCCACAAAGTCCCAAAGCACATTCGGTCCCGCTAATGATTTATAGGTGCAATCGGAAAGCAGCGCATGCAAGGCATGGCCGAATTCGTGAAAAATCGTCCGTACTTCATCCAAAAGCAGCAGAGAAGGCTGTTCCGGTGTTGAAGGAGTGAGGGAAGCGACATTGACCACATGCGGTCTTTTCATTCCGTCTTTGTATAAACCTTGTCCCTTCAAATCATTCATCCAAGCTCCGCCTCTTTTTGTTTCACGAGGGAATAAATCCAAATACAGTAAGCCCAAATAGCCTTTGTCTTCTCCATAGACTTCCCAGGTTGTGACATCTTTATGATACACGGGAACATCATCCACTTGTTTCAGCGTTACACCGTAAATCTTGTTGGCAAGAGTGAAGAGGCCTTCAACCACATTTTCCAGTTTGAACCAAGGACGCAATTGCTCAGGATCGAATTGGAATTTCTGTTCCTTCAGTTGATTGGAATAGTATGCCCAGTCCCAAGGCATCAATTCTTCCAAACCATCTTTTGTTTTGGCGAAAGCTTTCACTTCTTCCACTTCAGTTTGAGCGGCAGGATACGCTGCTGCATAAATCTTTTCCAAAAAATCCTGTGCGGCTTCAGGTGTCAGTGCCATCCGCTCTTCCAGAACATAATGCGCATGAGTTTTGTAACCCAAAAGCTGAGAGCGTTCATATCGCAGTTCAAGAATTCGACGAATATTGGCTTGATTGTCAAATTCATCCTTAAAAGCGCGTGAAGCATAAGCTTTTTGCATTGTTTCGCGAATTTTGCGTTTCTTGCAATAAGTGAGGACGGGAATGTAGCTCGGCATCTGCAAATTGAACAGCCAGCCTTCAGTTTTGCCTTTTTGACGGGCTAAATAAGCTGCAGCCTGTAAAGCGGATTCAGGAATACCTTCTATGTCTTCCGGATTCGTTAAATGCAATTCAAAAGCGTTGGTGGCGGCTAAAACATTATCGGCAAACTTTGGACTGAGTTTACTCAGCTCTTTATCAATTTCGGTTAAGCGGGCTTTCTGTTCCGGATTGAGCAGAGCCCCGTTTCGCTTGAAGCTTTTGTAGACGCGTTCAGATAAGCGATAGCGTTCGCAAAGCAGCATTTGAGCCTTATTCTTAAAATCAGGTTTGGGGGCGGGTTTATTCATGCACTCTTGTTCGTAAACCGCTTGCACACGCGCAAAAATCTTCTCATCAGTCATAATGGAACTGCTGAATTCCGCCAGTAAAGGTGAAATTTCTTGTGCCAGAGCTTTGAATTCAGCATCTGATTCGGCTGAAAGTAAATGGAAGTATACGCTTGCCACATAGTCCAAATCTTCATCGGCAAATTCCATAGCCAAAATTGTATTCTCAAAATCAGGCGGCTTAGAATTGTTGCGAATCTGTTCGAAATTAGCTTTTGCTTGTTTCAGCGTCTCTTCAACAGCCGGTAAAAAATGTTCAGTCTTAATCAAGTGAAAGGGAATAGCGTCTAAACGATGTTTGTAACTCTTATCCAGTAAAGGATTATCCATTTTTATGTTCTCCTATCTTACTATATTTTGCTTTTTCTAAGGCAAGGCAACGCATTTAAATTTAATCGTCAAGCTTTATTCCTTTAATAAAGCAAAGTTCAAGCCAATGTTGAATATTAATAATTTTCTTTTCTATAAAAGAATTAATCCTGTAGGAAATTGTAAAAAGCGTTGTCTTATCCCCCTAATTCTGACAATTTCCTAATCTCCTGTCGATATCCAGTCGATATCCAGTTGACTTTAATTCGACTGGATATCGACTGGATATCGACTGGTTATTAAGGAAGGAAGGTGTAACATATTAATATTGTATATGTTATGGCATTATAAGAAAAAAGGGGAAAATGGAGATAATTTTTCTGCTTAAAAAGTGATAATTACAAATATCATCGATTGCATTTTAATTTTGAATGAAAGAATAACAGGATGCATTCATAATTCTGGAACAATTCAAAAAGGTCAGGAAAGAGATAATAACTTGTCTGAGATAAATAAATTGGATGAGATAGAAAAAAAAGCTTGCCACGATTTGAAAGTATCAAATAATGGCATAGAGTATAAGGAAAATATTAAGAGGAGGAAAGCAAGATGAAACGAATTGCTTTATTAAGTCTGATGATTCTCAGCTTTGGCTTTGCCATGGCTTTGCGATGCGGTGAAATTCAATACACGGAAGATCCCGGAACGGACGGTTTGTATCCCTCTCCTTACAATGGGCAAACCGTTACTGTTCAAGGAATCGTAACTAATAACACTTACGGAACGACATCCACATATCCCACCAGCACTAAGTTTTTCATTACCGACCCTGAAGGCGGACCTTGGAGCGGTCTATACATTTATGTTTTTGGCACCGGTGTGCAAGTCGGTGATATGGTTGAATGCCACGGTCCCATTTCAGAATATATGGGTATGACTGAAATGGTTTTCCAGAGCGGAACCACGACGACCACGATTATGAGTCATAACAATCCTTTGCCGGAACCGGCTTTGATACCGACTTCCGCCTTGGCAAATCCCTCTGTTCCAGCCAACGGTGAAATGTGGGAAAGCTGCTTGTGTAAAGTGGAAGATGTGACAGCAACTTCTACTCCTGACACCCATCAGGAATTTTATGTAACCGATGGCAGCGGTCCCGGACAAATTGATGATGCCTGTTACCTTTACGGACACAGTTGGAGCGGGATTACGGTCGGCAAACATTGGGACAGAATCGTCGGTATTGTAGATTATTCTTTTAATCTTTACGGTTTAAATCCGCGGGACGATAATGATCTTTATACCACTCAAAACGAAGATCAAGTGGTCGTTTTGCCCGATGCTAAACTGATCGGCAATTTCCCCAATCCCATGACATCAAGCACGGAAATAGCTTTCAATCTGAAGAGTCCGCAAAATGTAAACATCGAAGTCTATAATTTAAAAGGACAAAAAGTCCGCACTTTGGTGAACAGTAAACTGGGAGCTCAACTGCATAATGTCACTTTTGACGGTCGGGACGACAACGGAACTCAACTTGCCAAAGGTATTTATCTTTACAAAATGACTGCCGGCAGCACCGTGGAAACCAGCAAACTGGTTATTAAGTAATACATAAAATACAGCCTATTCCTGTTGCGGAGTAGACAAATTTGAAGAAAGCAACCGATGAAAATGTGTTCGGTTGCTTTTTTCTTTGCGTATAAGAAGGAGGATATATGCATCCGCATTTCGGTTTTCATCAGGAAGAGCCGATGGATTCTATACTTGATGTAGCCGCAAAATTGGGTCTGGGAAAAGACGATCTTGACCTTTACGGCGATTACAAAGCCAAAGTAAGATATAAAACACTCAAAAGACTGGAAGACAATCCTTACGGAAAACTCATTCTTGTTTCCGCTTTAACTCCCACTCCTGCCGGTGAGGGAAAGACCACAACCGCAATCGGATTGGCTCAAGCGTTAAATCTTTCGGGGAAAAAAGCTACAGTTGCCATCAGGGAACCTTCTCTCGGACCGGTTTTTGGCGTTAAAGGAGGTGCCACCGGCGGCGGAAAATCTCAAGTTTTGCCGATGGAAGACATTAATTTGCATTTTACAGGCGATTTTCATGCAGTAACTGCCGCTAATAATACTCTGGCGGCTTTGATGGATAATTACATTTATTACGACAACGAACTGAAGCTTGATCCGCGTCGATTGACCTGGAAAAGAGTGTTGGATGTCAACGATCGAATGCTGCGTAAAATCGTGATCGGTTTGGGCGGAATCAAACAGGGTTTCCCGCGCGAAGACGGTTTTGACATCACTCCTGCCAGTGAAATTATGGCAATTCTTTGCCTTGTCAACAACATGGACGAACTCAAGGAACGCATCGGCAAAATCACTTTGGGCTTTACTTATGACGGAGAACCGGTCACTGTTTCGCAATTAAACTATGAAGGTGCGATTGCGGCTTTGCTTAAAGACGCACTCAAGCCAAATTTGGTGCAGACTACGGAACACACTCCCGCTTTTGTCCATGGCGGTCCTTTTGCCAATATAGCTCAGGGTTCAAACAGTATTCTTGCCACCAAAACCGCTTTGCGTCTGAGCGATTATGTGGTAACGGAAGCGGGCTTCGGTTTTGATTTGGGTGCGGAAAAATTCTTCGATATAGTATGCAAATACGGCAACTTCTGTGCTGATGCGGTAATTCTTGTCGCTACAGTCAGAGCTTTGAAAATGCATGGAGGAGTTAAATTAAAAGATATAACCATCCCTAATCCCGCTGCAGTGGAAGCAGGTCTGCCCAATTTAGCCAAACATCTGGAAAACATTCATAAATTCGGTATGAAGTCCATTATTGCCATCAACCGTTTTGCCACCGATACGGATGAAGAACTTGCCATCGTGAAAAATTTCTGCACCGCGCAAGGTTTTGATTCATCGATCACAGACTTTTACGGTCAAGGCGGAAAAGGCGGATTGGAATTGGCACAGCATGCTATCAACATGACGGCTCAAGACATCTGTAAACTGAATTCACTTTACGATTGGGATTCACCTGTGGAAGATAAAATCTATAAAATAGCTTCCGAAATCTACGGTGCACAAAAAGTGGACTATACTTCCGACGCCAAAGCAGACCTGAAAAAAATCAATAAATTCGGCTATGACAAACTGCCCGTCTGCATCGCCAAAACGCAAAAATCGCTGTCCGACAATCCTGATCTGCTGGGCAGACCCAAAGATTTTTTGGTTACGGTCAGAGAAATCGTCATCTCTTCAGGCGCGGGTTTCTTGGTTCCGATAACGGGTGAAATTATGCGGATGCCGGGTCTGCCGAAACATCCTTCTGCCGAAGTTATCGATGTGGAAGACGAAGGAAATATCAGCGGATTGTTTTAAACGGCATCAGCACAGATTTAATCAATTGATTGAAGGCGACGATTAGAAGAGGAATCCATACTATTGCCAGACAGAGATAATGTCCCCAAGACGGCTTTTCGTATTGATTTCCCAGCTTCTCGTTCACGCTGTTGATGTATTTCTGCACAGGCAGCAGAAAATAGACATCGGCAATTAAAAGAGTGAAAGTAACAATTGCTTGCGTAACTTTATCATTGAGAAAAAGGGCGGTTAAGATCCATGCCGCTAAGCCAAACAGCAGCCAAGTCCAAAATAGAGCAGTGCCGTTAAAGTCTGCTCTCACTACTCGGTTCAATTCTTTGTCCGTTTCAATTCTCTCAAAGATTTGTAAAACTATAAAGATATTGCTCATTTCCCGATCCGGAGACCGCCAAGCTTGCTGTTTTTGCTCTGCCCAATAGTGCCATTGCTTATAGAACCAATACAGTTCATACAATCCGCCGGTCAGAATGGTCATCACAAGCAGACGATGCAAAGGGATGTAGAAATAAACATTGCTTTGGGAGACAGAGGCGGTTTCCGCAGACAGAAAATCGGCAGGAGGAGCGGCTATATGCAAATCTATCGGTTTGTGCAGTTCGTCCATCAGTTGCGGAAAATCCCTAACCTTCTTCCACGCTTGATTGCTTTCCTCGGAAACATAATCATCCAGCTCCAGTTCCTCTTTCAAGATCTTGTTAATCAACGCCTTTTGTGAAATCGGACCTTTAGTCTGTCCGAATTTGGAATAATACCAGCTTGCCATGAGTTTCTCTCTTTTTTGATACTAAAGGCAATCTAATCCGCTTGGTGATTTATGGCAAGTTAAATTGAAGTTCTTTCAAGATGAAGTTTGATTGATAAAATTACCGACTGAAGTCATCCAGTCATGCAGATCTTTAATCAGCTTTTTATTATTTTCTGATGTTTCAAGATTTTGCTTGTTTCCATTGTCATCATCCACTTGGTGGGCAATCGTGTTTCTGGTATTACAGACTTTCTCATAACAATCGGCAATGTCCGTAGGAATTGTCTTGGGATTTAGCTGGGCGGCAATTCCTTTTTTATTTCTTTTTGGATGCCCTTGCAGAAGGCATTTTACCGCTTCTCTATTTTTTATTTCTTTTTCATCCAAGCCATTTAGTTCGCAGCCTTTGCTGATGATGCATTCTGCCAAGCACAAATAAGCAAGTCCGTAAGCTTTATTGTCCATATACCAATTAGCCAAATCATATTGAAATTTAGCCAGATTTTGCAGATCAAATCTGTTGAGCATCTGTTGGACATTGCCTTTGAGCGTTGCAGTAATCGGATGTTTGTCCAGTTCCTTGACAAGCAGGTCATCGTTCTTTAGTCTTTGCAGACAAAGTCTGATGTTGGCTAACTTGTTCAGACTAAAGCTGTCCGCCAAGTCGTGCAAATCGTAACTTAGTTTTTGGTTCTTAAAACTATCGACCAAATCAGCCATGAGTTGGACATTACCAAAATTTTGGAAATTACTTACAGCCTTTATCCATTGCATAATGTCAAACAAAAGGGAAAGATCAACAACAGGAACAAAAGCTTCTTCGGGATTGGGACTTTCAAAAATCAGCTCACCCATAGCATAAAGAACTTTCTTAACCAGCTGCTTCTTCTTGATATTCTTGGTATTCTTTGTATTCTTTGTATTCTTGACTTCCCAAATGTAATTGAGCATCAGAAAGGACATTAAAGCAAGTGAACGGAAAGAATGAGTGATATCCAAATAAACTTCATCCTTTTTAGTCAAGTTATCCGCTATCTGCATTAGGATAGAAAAGTTTTCCAAAAGCTCAGCTTCATTTTGCCCGTATTTGATTAAAAAGCATTTTGAACCTTTTGAGCCTAAACGGTTGTTCAATTGGTCTTGGACAATAGATAATTCCTCTGATGTAATCTTGCCCTCTTCTTTAAATGTATATAAACGCTCCAAAACTGCTTCATCTTCACCGCCAAACTGCAAATACAGGTCATCCCACAAGGATTTGATCGTCCCGATGACAAACATTTTCTCTATGCCGTAATGCTCACAGTAGCATTTTGCCGCTAAAGACTCTTGACGGTAAATCTTTCCTTCAATGTTGTAATTGGTTTTTCTGTATCCGCCGTCTTTCTTTTGACCAGTTCCTAAAGAGAAAATCAATACTTTTGCCATAATAGCTGCTTCATTTGGTAAAAGAGATTTTGCACCAGCCCAAAGGTTCGTCGTCAATTACTTTTCTGGTTAAAGGACCATTTGGCTTGTTATCGAGATAGGTTAAGAACCTTTTGCCTGCTCCTTTTCCCATCCGGATTATGCATTCTCCTTCCTGCAACTTGCTGAATTTCTGCTTCAGGTTATCGATAAAAGAACCCTTGTTCAAGCTTTGGAAGAATTCCTTTTCTCCGCTTAATTTAGTTTGATAAAAATTGTTCACGCTGTTCAGCAAATTAGCCAGCCATTCCCAATCGGAAGTCTTGCCCGTTAATTGCTCTAATTTTTCATTGGCGAAGATGCTGTCCGCAATGGTTAATTTTGCTTCATAAATGGGTGCGTTATGGTAATCAATCACTTCCGTCGTTTCCGGAATGCCTGTTTTATTATCCCCATGTCGGGAGTTATGCTTAGGGTGAGTTTGTAATCCCTCGTCGAAATAATTACTTCCCTTCTTTTTAGATTCCGTAACTTTCAAAGTCAAACAGTCTAAACTGAGAGGAACATCAGCAAATTTCAGATATTTGAAAGGGTCGTTTGTAATATCAGGTTTCCTGCGCTGCTCATTAAAATAATTGAGTAAATAGGCTTGGAGTTTGCCATCATCTTTAATCTTATTCAACGAATTACCCTTTTTCAAAGCTGCTACAATGGCAGTCCTAAATGAACCCTTAATTGAGCTTCCCGGCAGATAGGGCATATCGTTCAAGGGGTCTCTGATGAACTGGACGATTAGATTTTGGTTGTTTTCTTTTTTCAAATTCTCTAAATAGGAATTTTCAATCTGTTTATCAGTTTTGTAAAAGGAAGTCCAAAGCTTGCTGTCGTCAGGATTGAAATGCTGATAAAAATACAAGGCGATTTTATTCTGATTTGCTGCTTGCATGATATGTTGAAAACCGTTTTTATCCGTTTTCAGGAACTGACGGATACACTCTAACTTATTAAGATAATAGATTTTGCCGTCCTTAATTACATAATCCGTGGGGTCCAGTTTTTCACCGGAGCCGATGTGCAAATAGCTCAGAAGTTTAATTTGCATGGGGAATGTAATATTCTTCATAGCTCCTCCTCTATGAATAAAGGTAAAGAGAAGGTGGTCAGGTTCTGCACGATTTCGGGTTTATCGGGATGAACGCCTTTCAAAATTGTCCCCTTTGGCTTGTTTGTTCCCAAATATACAGTTCCCGGTTCCAAAACATAAAACGGATACTTGAAGGGAGAATCACTTATGGCATAACTTCCGCCCAATTTACCGAATTTGGTAAAGCCGGAATAATAAGCTTTTACGGGATCATCGGCAGCGGGAACATGATGGGAAAGCGCCAGATACGCATTGACTTGACCTGCCTGCGGCAATTGCATTTCTTCCACGCTGATTTTGAAATATCCTTTGCCGGTTGATTTATTGCGTCCGAAGCCCGTGTATTCTATAAATCGGAAGCACTCATCCAGCTCGTCCAAAGTCAAAAGTTCAGTCTCCAAATAGGATTCGAACACGGAACCGGAAGCGACGAATAATGCTTCTTCGGCAAACAAATCGGCTGAAGTGGAAGAAGTGCGGTCAATCGTATTGTGGAAAATCAACTCTTCTTTAGCGGGAATAGGATTTGTGCTTTGAGCGTTTTGATCTTGCCAAATATTGATCAGTTCCGCTTCCAGACTGTAACGGTAGTTATTATTTATCAACTGTTCCGCACTTATCCATTTTGCCGCCTTCAAGCGTTTCTGATTTGCGTTCCAAATTAATTCCTTTATGTCGTTCAATTTTGCTCTGGCCTTAGCTGTTATCTCAGGACTCAAAGGTAATTTAGGCAAAGGTAAACAGCCTTTCGGAAAGGCGGAACTGAGCTCAAACTTTTGGTTTGGCATAGCGGCTAAAATCTGCCGCAATCGCTCTTCAGAATATAAATCTAAAATTCCCCAGCACAAATGACCGAAGATTGTGTCGCTCTGAAGTTCGGTAGCGAAAGCTGAAAGCGGCTTCCACATGATTTTAATCAGCGGCATAACTATCTCCCTATTCTGCGTCTTCCAAATTCAAGTCTTCTCCGTCCAACTTCAAATTTAGAAACTTGATTCTCCCGCTTCCGCGACTCCCGCTTCCGCCTAAAGCGTCATTTTCCAATAACTGCAAGCCCTTCTTCAGAATAGGCAGAAAGATTGATTTATCTTCTTCTTTATATAAACGCAATGACACTTCAAAATCAAATACAGTTCCGGCAGGAACTCTTTCTATAGTTCTCGGACCGTGTCTGTTTGCCGTTCCCAATATCCTATCTATTCCTACTTCTGTTTTCGCTTCCACAAAGTCTGCATTCATTTTTCTTTTCAATGCTTCAATATCAAAGTTAATAGAAGCTTCGGTTTCAGGCTGGTTAGGTTCGATAGCTCCAACCAAGTTTCCGTCCCGAAAAATAACCCGGGTAGGATAAGTGCTTTCTTTTTCCATATGCCCAAACATTACAGCTACCAAATTTTTCTCCCAGTCTGAATTACTTCCTTTTTTTCTAACATCAGGGATTTCACCGGTTTTAACTAAGCCGTAATAATGTTCCAACAAGAATCGCATTTTTCCTTTCAAAGAAGAACCCGGAATATAAGGTAAGTTGGTAATGGGATTTTTTATCACAGGATTGTCAATTCCTCCGATTTGAATACTGTCTTTATTGCCGCCGATATGTAATCCTGTAACAGCATAAATATAGCCTGTTATTTTGCATGTGTTCAACATTTTTATCTCCTTAGTTTTTCTGGATTTTCTGGATAGTAACCTATTATGGCTTCCATAATAAAGCAAGCCAAACTAAAACGATCTAAATCATCGTCGATTTCTGTAACCAATTTGGTTATAAAATCAACAAATTCATTAGGTACATGACTGTTTTTCTGCTTGTTTTTGAAATTTACCTTGGCAATCAGCAATCTGATTAAAGCTTTCTTTTCGTCAGTGCTTGCTTTGATATCCTTAATCCTGAGCATTTCATTGTAAAAATTCCTGATAGTTGTTTTATTCATACCTCTATCGGCAAATTTTTTGGAAAAAGCTATAGCTTTTTCCCGAATCCACTTTTGCTCAAGTTTGCCGTCGGGAAAAAAAGGAATAAAATCGCTATCATTTTCTTCTTTCTTTGAATTTTGATAGGTTTTTCTGTTATCATACGGCATTGTTACCTCCTGTTCTCTTGCGATTTTTATATAGGACATAAAAGATGGGGATTCTGATGTCTTTGAAGTTGACTTCGGAACTGACGGCAGTGAGTTTTCTTAAGCTGTTGGCAATATTTTCTTCACTTGATTTTTCATCATTTGCCTGTTGGATGTTGCGCTTGATGTCGTAATTGAGCAGAGCGTCATACAAATAGTTTCTGAGCTCGCATTTTGGTTCAAGCGTTTTCAAATACATCTCATTATAGGCTAAAAGCCTGTAGAGGAACTGGGTCGTGACTCCCGTTGTTTGATTATTTTGCAGCCAGTTATCCAACTTGCCCGCAAACTCCATCAACTTATCCATCCTGTCCCAATTGACCGATAATTCAAAAAGATTGAGTCTGTTTTTACGGAGCAGAGCTTCCTCACTTGTGTCTTCTGCAGATGCCGTTTTTTTAGCTGCAGCCAATTTTTCGTCTGCTTTCAGAATAGCGAAGCGGACAGGTGTTTTCGCATGCATCAATTCAATAGCGGCGGAAAAATGCAAATCCTGATTTTGGGCAGTATATCTTGTAAATTTTTTTCTGAGCTCCTGCGCTAAATCTATTACCTTATTCCATGCTCCCACAAGGCAGAAATCATCCCCGCCCGCATAGACAATATAGATGCTGTCCGCATACTCTTTTTGCACCAAGTCCGGAAGATAAACGGCAAAGAAATAATCAAGCTGAGCGGAAATAGTATTGTAAGTCGTGACGGAAAGTTCATATTGATCTTGATCAACCGCTTGGCAGATACCGTATTGGAAGATAAGTCCCAAATTATCCACATCGCCTTTCAGAACTGCATTTGCGGCAATGCCTTCAGCTTTTTCGGCTATTTGACCGAAATCCAGAATGTTGCCATTTTTGTCATGAGGGACCGCAACCGCATAAGCATTATAGGGAATAAAATCGGAAATCCTTTTGTGGATGGAAAAATAGGCGGCGTCCGGCTGCAGTGCAGTTTCTTCAGTTTTAGAAACAGTTTGCAGCTTTATCGGTCCCAATTCCAGCAAGCTTTCCCCGCTTGCGTTGTAAGTGAATTTGAAGTATAAATATTCATTCACCAAAGTTTTGCCCAGATTTTCATCTTCCAAACAGCGTGAGCAAATCAGCGAACCTTCTTCATCGGTTTGCTCAGTTTTCCGTCTGTGGCAAAAAGAGCAGCAAGTATTGGAATGGATATCTGTTCCTTCTTGCAGTAAAAAGGCTTCGGGATGCCATTTGTCAGTGCAGAAAACGGAAGAATACTTCCGCCGTTTTTCCAGTCCTATTTTTTCCAAGCACTCTTGCATTGTAGCGCGGAAGTGATGCTTATCCAAATCGGTCAGACTGACGGGAATGCTTGCCAGCAGGATGGTTAAGCTGCCCAAATATCTTTTCAGCATCTCTGCGTCTAATTCCTGCTTGATTTTATTCAATCCTTCCCTAATTTGAGGTTTATCCGGCAAAAGTAAAAAGGCTTTACCCGCAGCTTGGAACAGCACGCATTGCTTTGGCAAATCCAATTCTCGGCAAATCCATTCAATTGCCATCTCTAAACAGATGCGGACCTGAAAACTGCGGGCGCGTAAAAATTTGGCTGCTTTACTTGATTTTTCCTTGTCCAAATCATAGATGTAATCTTGGATGCCGCTTAAATCCAATCCGACCATCAGAAAAGATTTTTTGTCCGCTTCCTCATTGAGAGAAACGGAAGGGTTTTCTTCTCCGGCGTGAGTAAGATAAAGAACTGCAGCAATGGTGGCAGTATTGGCAAGATGATGGTAAAGAGAATTTGCCGGCTGCTTTTCCATCGTGTTGGCGGGAACGCACCAAAAGTATTCCTGCAGAAGATTCTCCAAAGCGGCGTTGAATTGCTCCAAATTGACTTTCCCGCTGTTGTAAGCATTTTTCAAATTGCACATAGTATCGTTAAAGTCATGCCAAAGCCGCTTATACTGAGCGGATTTATCAGAATTCTCAGATTGACTGACGGGAAAAGAGTTCTCGGGAGTAAGTTTGCGTAAAGGCAAAGTCCAAAGATTATCATCTTTAGGCTTTTCTTCTTTATCCAAACGGACTTTCCCGAAACCGGAATAAAGAGGAACTTTCTTATATTGCTGACGACCTCCGCTTTCTTCCGAAACCTCTCTATCCCATCCTGAAGCTGTTCTGTCTGTTTTTAACCTTGCCTATTTATGAATTCTTTCCCATGAATGCGAAGGCACTTTAATCCTGTTTAATTTCTTTGACAATATATCCGCATTAGCAAAGATGGAAAAATCAATAATTGAGGTAAAGCAATTATGAAAGATACGAAAGAAGAGAAAAAAGATCGTTTGGGCTTAGCTCGCGGGAATTATGTTCTGCTGATCATAGCATTTGTCTTGATTACTCTCGGTTACATCATTATGGGGCAGAACGAAATTGTTATTTCACCTGTAATTTTGGTTTTGGCATATTTAGTCGTAGTTCCGGTAGCTCTGCTCGTTCGCTTTAAAAAGAAGGACTAAGCAATACCCTATGCCAAATTTGCTCACGGACGAGACGCTTGCCAAACTGAAGCGCTTTCAGCTCACTGCTCAACAGATTGTGGAAGGCTTCTTGATCGGGCAGCACAAATCTCCTTATCATGGCTTTAGCGTAGAATTTTCCGATCACCGTCAATATTATCCGGGTGACCCTCTCAAAAGCATTGACTGGAAAGTTGTGGCTCGCACGGAAAGATATTATGTCAAGCGCTATGAAGAAGAGACAAATCTGCGCTGCTACATCCTGTTTGACCATAGCAAATCAATGTTCTACCAATCCGCAGGCATTCCCAAAATTGAATATGCCCGCCAACTTGCCGGAGCTTTGGCTTGGCTGATGATGAGCCAAAAAGATGCGGTCGGTCTTTTCACTTTTACCGATACTATCACGCAAGCTCTTTATCCGAAAGCCTATCGCAGTTATTTATCAACTGTGTTTGAAGCTCTTCTGACGACTGAAGCTCAGGATGTAACAAACATTCAACCGGTTTTGCATCAAATGGCGGAAGCGATTAAAAAACGCAGTATGATTATCGTAATCAGTGATTTATTGGATGAGCCGGAAGGCATTTTGAGCGGACTAAAACATTTCCGCAATCATCATCACGAAGTGATCGTCTTTAATATTCGCGACCCGCAGGAAGAGCAGTTCAAATTCAAACGCGAAACTGAATTTGTCGATGCGGAAACGGGTGAAAAAATCAGAGTTACGCCCTGGCAAATTCGCGGTGCCTATTTAGATGCGTATAATTCCTACATCCAAACCTTGAAAGAAGGCTGCCAACAAGCTCAAATTGAATATAATCCCGTCAATACTCACACTCCCTTTGACGACCTTCTGGTCAAGTATCTCATCAAAAGAAGAAAAGGATAAATTGGTAAAAAATTATGGAACATATTGATAAAATTATACAGCTTTTCAAAAAGAAAGCAACTCGTTATGGAGCTAAAGAAGATGACTATGTCTGGCGTAATAATACTGGTAAAGATGCCTTAGATGAAGGTGGCGCTTTTTTTGGATTTATTAGACCTGAAGAAGAAAATAGTGGCCCTTATCATGATTTATCTTTAGTCTGTTTTCCCATAGAAAATAATTCCAATTGGTTATTGTGTTTAGGAGTTGGCAGTCTTGGTTTTAGAAATGATTATGAATTAGCATCAAGGCCAGGAGTTAGGCGGTTATTTTCTTCAATTTTAGATGAAAAAAGTTATTGTAAATCAGATATAACTGACATTGAAACAAGTTTACCAAAGAATTTTACATCTCAACCAGCATTGGAAGATTTAAAGAAGACAATTGAGATATACACCAAATTATTACCAATTTGTCAAATTATTGAGAATGCAGAAACCTCAGAAGATAAATTTTCTGCCTTTATAGCTATGTATGCTAAAATTAGGGAATGGCCTCATAATAAAGAACAAAGGAATGAGGTTACAAATGCTATTAACAAGGTTATCCACACTTCCGATAAAGATGATTTAAATTTAATCAATGAATTACTGATTACAAGAAAATATGTAATTCTGGAAGGAGCTCCTGGAGTTGGTAAAACCTATCTTGCTAAAGAACTTGCTAATAAACTTGAAGCTAAAGTTTTTTTTACCCAGTTTCATGCAGAAACTACTTATGGTGACTTTATCTATTCCATTAAACCCCAAACCCAGAATAATAATAGCTTTGCTTTTGAAAGTATAGAAGGAATATTCATCAAAGCGGTCAGATATGCGATTGCTAATAAAGACAAGAAAACTCTTCTCATAATTGATGAAATAAATAGAGCCAATCTCTCCAATGTTTTAGGCCCGATCTTCTATTTATTTGAATATCAGCAAAAGCAATCTGAGATAGAAATTGAATTATGCCCTGGCTTTAAAATCAAAGAATTGCCTGAAAATCTATATGTAATCGGAACTATGAACACAGCAGATAGAAGCTTGGCAGTAGTTGATTTTGCTTTAAGAAGAAGGTTTGCTTGGTATAAATTAAAACCTCAAAAAATTAAGGCTGATAACAATCTCCAATTCTGGGAAGATGATTTTACAAAAATACAAGAAATCTTCTATATGTATGCCTCGGATAATGAGCTCAATCTTCAACCAGGGCAAGGTTATTTTTTGGCTACAAATGACGCTGAAATGAAGCAGAGAATTGAATATGAATTATTCCCTCTGATTAAAGAATATCTATTAGAGAATTTGCTTGTATCCGCGAAAGAAGAATTTAACAATTATTTTTTGCAGCGCATTAAAAAACATCTATTTGAATGAAATCAACCCCAAATATTTTTGCAGAAATCCCTTGTTTAACTGAGCAATCATCATCGTTTAATGCTCTCGAACTTAACAAAGTTTGGTTTGGAAACAGCAATAAGCGCTATCTTATGCAAACTCTGCAAAAATTCATTACTTACAATAAATCCTATTTTGATTTTTTGAACATTACACCAATTTTAGAAGGAGATGAGCAGGATATTGAATTGAGATTTAAAACGACAAATTATATAGGTTCCATTCCGCTCAAAGCTCCCAATTCAGGAAAGCAAATATCTGATCTTTTGGTGGTTCCAAGATTTTCTAGTAATACAAACTACACTGATTTGCTTGATATTTTGGATAAAATTAAATGTTATATCCAACCTGAGTTTATGGAGGGGCTATTTTTAAAATCTAAGATTAGCACAGCACCCCCTCTTAGTTATGAGATTATAAAATTCTTTAATCTGTTAATGAAAGTTGTTAGCTTCAACTGGACAAAATTTATTCGGAAAGAAGTTAATTCCAGAGATGCAAGCGGCTTGATAAATTGGAATAGATATATAATTCATCTTAATGACTTACAGCAGTGGACTGTTTTCCCTCTTATTAAAAATAGTCTTAGTGCTTATCATAGAGGCCTGGCTGAACTTAAATATGTTTTTGAAATAGGCAAGATTGAATTACAAAAGGCAAACTTATCATACTCAGCGAAGATTTCCATTAAAAACACCATTCAATATATAGATTCTCATCTTGCCACTATTAATTCTCAACCTACTTCAGATATAAATATCTCTGTCGCTGATCCGGAAATAGTAAAAGAATGTAAAACGCAAGCTAATATTATATTAAAACATCAATTTTCTCTAAGACAACCTTGGCGTATTGATATGGCCGCTGTATTTGAAAAGTTTGTTCAATATATATTTGATGAAATTTCCAAAGAAGCAGGACTAAGTTCAATTAAGAATTATAAATTTCGTAAGAGCGGAGATAGGTCTTTTACTTGGGAGTTAAATTATTTAGAACCCGATATCTTGATTTACAAAGATAGTATATGCATCGTAGTAGAAGCCAAGTATAAATCCCATCTATTCAATAAAGATAGCACAAGTGCGCAATTGAAAGATGATTTTAGATCAGATTTGCACCAGCTTCTTGCTTATACCTCTTTTTTAGAACAAAAAAACAAAATTGGCTTATTATGTTATCCTTCTAGCAAATATGGAAGCAAGATTGATGAATATATCAATCCCCAAGGAAATGTTAAATGCTTCATAGGGTTAGTTGGAATCCCCTTTTCGGCAGAAATGATTAATGATACAATAGCGAATTTAAGAACTGAGATTGAAAAATTATTTACCTATATTGAAGTTTCAGAAGTAGGTTAAAGTCCAATGAAAGAGTGCAATATTAACAAGAACATGGAAAGCTGCAACTGCAGCTATTCTTGTTCCAGAAAGGGTCAATGCTGTGAGTGCATTAGATATCATCGGCAGGCGGGAGAGTTACCAGCATGTTATTTTAATGCTGAATTTGAAAAGACTTATGACCGTTCTGTGGAAAATTATCTTAAAATGCTGAGTAAGCGGTAAAGTTAAGCATGCCTGAATTGAAAATTCCCATCATCAAAGAGCGGATTAAAACTGCGTTAATCCAGATTGGCACGCAAGTTGATCCTTTGGTGGAAAAAGCGATAAAGCGAGCTGTGGAAGAAGAAACTTCGGAATTGGCAAAGGACATTTTGCTCACTCTGTTGGAGAATTATCAAATCGGGAAGAGGGGGTGTCTGCCAATTTGTCAAGACACGGGAACGGTGGTTGTTTTTATGGAGATAGGTGAAGAAAACTGTTCGCAGTGCCGAGAAATTGAAAATGCAATTAATGAAGCAATCCGGGAAGTGTGGCAGGAAGAGAGTTTTCGCGCTTCCATCGTGCAGGACCCTTTATTTAACAGAATAAATACAAAAGATAATACTCCTGCCGTCATACATACAAAAGTCATATCCGGAGAGGGTTTGCGTTTGACTCTTGCGCTTAAAGGCGGTGGCGCTGAAAATATGTCTGCGCTCAAAATGCTTACTCCGTCCGAAGGAGCGGACGGCATAAAATCTTTTGTTTTGGAAACAGTGTTAAAAGCAGGTGGGAAGCCGTGTCCGCCCATAATTATCGGCATCGGAATCGGCGGGAATTTTGAAACTTGTCCTCTTCTTGCCAAACGCGCTTTATTCAGAGAACTGGGAAAGCCGCATCCCATGCCGGAATATGCAGCTTTGGAAGCGGAAATTTTGCAAACCGTCAACCAAACGGGAATTGGACCTCAAGGTTTGGGTGGAAAGACTACTGCCTTGGCTGTTCAAATTGAGACTGCGCCTTGTCACATAGCGTCTTTACCCGTAGCCGTAAATCTAGATTGCCACGCCCATCGGCACATAACTTTAACCTTTTAATCCGCTAAAATTTGGAACGAAGAAATACGCCAACGGCTTGAGTGAATTTATGAAGACGGTAGAACTTACTTTGCCTTTGACTGCTTCGGACTTACGGAAAGAGCTCACAAAGGGCACAAAAGTACTTTTTAACGGAGTAGTCTATACAGCAAGAGATGAAGCACACAAAAGAATAGTAGCCTGTCTGGAAGAAGGGAAAGACTTGCCTTTTGATTTGAAGCAAGCAGCAATTTTTTACGCAGGACCGGCACCTGCTAAAAAAGGGCAGATTTGCGGAGCCATCGGACCCACAACTTCCGCGCGCATGGATAAATACACTCCGGCACTTTTGGCAGCCGGCGTTAAAGTATTGATCGGGAAAGGTGAACCCAGTCCGGAAACGGAAGCGGCAATTCGTAAATATGGTGCAATTTATTTAGCGGCAATAGGTGGAGCTTCTGCACTGCTTACCAAATGCGTAACCTCTTGTGAGCTTACGGCATGGCCGGAATTGGGACCGGAAGCAGTCTATAAATTGGAAGTAAAAAATTTTCCTTGTTATGTTGTCATCGTTTAATCACGCTTATATATTCATGGCGGAGTTGCAGCGTGCCTCCGAGAAAAAATTCCTGAGGAGCCTTGCAGTTCCACCGCAATATATAAAGCTAGAAATAAGGGAATGAAAGAATAAAAGAGAGATAGAATATGACGGAACTAAAGCTCAGTTTGGAAAATTTGTCAGAATGCTGGCCGGATGATTTTAGCGACGAAGAGAAAGCAAAGGCGCAAACGCTTTTCCTGAAGAAACTTGCTCTGCAAATGCACCTTTTTTACAAAGGCAAAATGCAGACCGTTCCCAAAGCAGGAATTTGGGGTTTCAACTGGTTCAATGTATGGTATACACCGGGCGTTTCTGCTGTTTCCACCACAATCAGAGACGATAATGAAAAAGCTTTTGCTCTTTCCAATCGCGGAAATTTAGTTGCCGTAGTTTCAGATTCCACGCGAGTTTTGGGTGATGGTGATTGCACTCCTGCGGGAGGTTTGGGCGTTATGGAAGGTAAAGCTATGCTGATGAAGCAGTTAGGTGGTTTGGATGCCATAGCGCTATGTGTCAATAATCGCAATCAGGAAGGCAAACCTGACCCGGAAAAGCTGATAGATTTTGTCAAAATGTTGGAGCCGAGTGTCGGTGCAGTCAATTTGGAAGACATTTCACAGCCGAATTGCTACACTGTTTTAGACCGCTTGCGAGAAGAGTGTGAAATTCCTGTTTGGCATGATGATGCGCAAGGGACCGCGTGCGTTACATTAGCCGGTTTGATTAACGCGCTTAAGTTAGCGGGGAAAGATATCCAATCCATTAAAACTGTTTTATTTGGAGCGGGCGCATCCAATACGACAATTGCCGGTTTTCTTTTGCAGAGCGGCTTGCCTTCGTCAAATTTAATTTGTTTCGACAGCAGGGGCGGTTTGCATAAAAATAGAAGTGATTTGCCCACAAATCCGGCTAAATTCAGACAATGGGAACTGGCGCAAAAGACAAATCCCGCCTGCATTAATGATATTTCCGAAGCTCTCAAAGGTGCGGATGTGCTGATTGCTCTTTCCACTCCCGGTCCGGAAACGATTAAACCGCAATGGATAAAACAGATGGCTGATAAAGCTGTTGTTTTTGCGTGCGCCAATCCTGTTCCTGAAATTTATCCTTATGCCGCCAAAGAAGCGGGTGCATTTATCGTGGCAACGGGACGCGGTGACTTTCCTAATCAAGTTAATAATTCTTTGGGTTTTCCGGGAATTTTGAAAGGTGCTTTACTGGCAAGAGCGCATAAAATTACTGATAAAATGGCGATCAAAGCCGCGCATTCCTTAGCTGATTTTGCTTTTGAGCGAGGGATTGACAAAGATCACATATTACCGACAATGGACGACAGGGAAGTTTTTGCACGAGAAGCAGCCGCTGTTGCCGTTCAAGCTCAAGAAGACGGTGTTTCCGGAATTTTGGTCAGTTGGGAAGAAGCTTATTTGCAAGCGAAAAACGATATTGTAAAAGCGAATGCCATAACCGAAGTTCTGATGCGGGAAAATCTGGTTGCAAAGCCTTCGCGGGAAATGATTGCAGCCATTTTTGAGTCAGTTGTGCGGGAAATGGAAAGTTCCCAAAGAGGAAGATAGATATTTATGAAAATCAAATTGCTGTTAAAGCGCCTCGGCATTGATTTCGGTATATGGCTGTATATCATCGCCGGTGCCTTTTACACGCTGAAAATTGTAGCGCCAAACAGTCAGCCTTGGTGGCTTGTTTTACCGGGCACTCTATTTTTTGCCATTCTCAGTTTGCTCTTTTTCAATGACTTAGGAAACAGGTTAGCACGCCCGAAAAGCGTTCCCGAGCTTGCCAAAAGCGATGAGGAAGAGCAGAATGCTAAGTCTGTGTCGTGGTTAAAGACGCTTTGGGGTTGGCAAGTTATTTTAGCACTCTGTGTGACTTTTGTCACGGGTTGGGTAGTTGTTGACATCAATCCGGAGAAATTTTTCCTTCAATTCAGAAATGCAAGCGGGATAGTTTCCGGGATTTTGCATCCGGATACGGCTGCTCTGCTGCCTATGATTAAAGCGTTGGTGGAAACGATTTTCTTGGCGTTGATGAGCACTGTTTTCGCCATTCCGTTTGCTTTTGTTTTAAGTTTTTTTGCCGCACGGAACCTGATGCCGAAAACGATTTTGGGCAATGCGATTTATGTCATTATCAGAACTTTCGCCACTATTGTCCGTTCCATAGAAGCGATCGTTTGGGCAATCATTTTTTGCGTATGGGTAGGAATTGGTCCTTTTGCCGGAATGCTGGCGCTGTGGATACATAGTATTGCCGCATTAATAAAATTGTTTTCGGAACAAATTGAAAGTATTGACTCGGGAGCGATGGAAGCGATAAAAGCTACGGGCGCAGGAACTTTGCAGATTTGGCGTTATGCAGTTATTCCGCAAATTTTATCTCCCTTTTTGGGTCTTTCCATATACCGTTGGGATATGAATGTCCGCATGGCTACAGTAGTAGGTTTTGTCGGTGGTGGGGGCATCGGATTGGCTCTGCAACAGCAACAACAAATGCTGGCTTGGCGAAGTGTCGGTCTGATTATGTGGTTGATTGCATTGGTAGTTTGGGTAATGGACATGGTTTCGGGAGCTTTACGCCAAAGCCTTACAGAAATATAAAAGAGGGATTATGAATCCGGTAGAGATAATTTTGAAAAAGCGGAATGGCGAGATTTTATCCGCTGCGGAAATAAGCTGGCTTGTCAATTCATACTTAAAAGGAAGCGTAACAGATTATCAAATGTCCGCCTGGTTGATGGCAGTGTATTTTCAAGGTCTGGTTTCCGAAGAAATTCAAGCTCTGACAGAATGCTACATAAATAGCGGAAAGCGGATTGATTTTCCCGCGGAAATCGTTACTGCAGATAAACATTCCACCGGCGGTGTCGGCGATAAAATCAGCTTGATGTTGGCACCGATAGCCGCTGCTTGCGGACTTTATGTGCCGATGATTTCAGGCAGAGGTTTAGGTCACACTGGCGGCACTTTGGATAAGTTGGATTCCATTCCCGGTTTTCAAACGCAGTTAAGTCTCCAACGCATAAAAGAATTGACCTTGCAGCACGGACTTTCCATGGTTGGTCAATCGGAAGAATTGGTTCCTGCGGACAAAAAAATTTACGCTTTGCGGGATGTGACAGCCACTGTAGAAAGTCCCGGTCTGATTACTGCCAGCATTATGAGCAAAAAAATAGCCGAAGGTGCAAAGCATCTGGTGATTGACCTCAAAGTAGGAAGCGGTGCTTTTATGCCGACAATCAATCGCGCCAAAGAATTGGCGGAAGCTTTGATCAAAACGGGAAACGCTTTCGGACAAAAAGTAACAGTCGTGCTCACAAATATGAATGCCCCGCTTGGCACGCATATCGGAAACGCTTTAGAAGTCATAGAAGCGCTCGAATACTTGAAAGGAAATTATTTACCCGATACGCAAGAAATTACGGAAACCCTGACTTCGGAAATGTTGCTAAGTGCAAGATTGGCAGCAAATAAGGAACAAGCCCTCAATATGATCAGAGATGCAATATCTACAGGTAAGGCTCTGCATAAATTTGAAGAAATGATTATTGCACAAGGCGGAGAGCCTGAAGTTTGTTTTGATTACGGAAAATTCCCGGCTGCCAAATATAAATTGCCCATTTTTGCTCAAGAGGACGGATATGTTCAAAGCATTGATTCCCGCAGTATAGGTTACGCTCTTGTGGGCATAAAAGCAGGGCGAATGCAGGTTTCGGACGAAATTGATTACGGTGCGGGCGCAGTTTTGTATCCGAAAGTGGGCACTTTAATCAATAAAAACGATGAAATCGGAACTCTTTACACAAGCGACAGAGAAGCCGGAGAACAAGCTATCCGCAGAATTTTAGCAAGCTATAAGTTAAGTCCCGATCCCGTTACTGCGGAAGAATTGATTTTGGGGAAGCTTACTTTGCAGGATTTTTCCGCCTGATTTGATAATATTTTCCTGCTATATTAAGACTTGAATTAACATCCGTTTCCTTATCCGGATGCAGGTTGCAGAAAGCTTCTTAAAAGTTTTTACTCTTTTGTCCGATTAATTTCTTGACCAAAAAATCCCTTATATAAATTTGCATAAATAAACCTTTAATCTTGCCCGGTGAGGCAGAAAGGAGTTAAGATGCAACAAGGCTTCAACTTTATTAACCGCTGCTTATTCGACCTTGATGACTATTCCGCGGAAGAAATCATGTATATTTTGGAAGCAGCCAAAGGCATGAAAGAAATCAATCTGCGGGAATACAAAAAAATCCCCACCTTGCGCGGGAAAACAGTTTGCACTCTTTTTGTGGAAAACAGCACTCGGACGCGCATGTCTTTTGAGCTTGCAGCCAATCGTTTGTCCGCTGATGTAGTCAGCTTTCAGGAAAGCATTTCCGCTATTCAGAAAGGCGAAAGTCTGCAGGACACAGTCTATACCTTAAATGCGATGGGAATTGACCTTTATGTCATCAGGCACAGCAGCCCCGGCAGTCCTCAATTGGTGCATAAATATTCAAAAAAGCCCGTTATTAATGCCGGAGACGGACGCCATGCACATCCCACGCAAGCGCTTTTGGACATCTTTTCCATTTGGGAGAAAATGGGCAGCCTTCAGGGATTGAAAATCACGATTGTAGGCGATATTTTGAACAGCAGAGTTGTGCGTTCCAATCTGATCGGAATGAAAAAATTGGGTGCGCATGTAACAGTCTGCGGACCGCGAACTTTGATGCCCGGTCAGATGGAAGAAGTCTACGGCTGTAAAGTTGAATATGACCTCAAAACCGCTCTCAAGGATGCCGATTGTGTAATGGGGCTAAGGATGCAGTTGGAACGCCAAACTGAAGGGCTTTTTCCTTCTTTGGAAGAATACACCAAGCATTATGTCCTCTCCAAAGATACGATTAAATGGGCAAAAAAAGACGCTTTAATCATGCATCCGGGACCTATGAACCGCGGAGTGGAAATTTTACCGGAAATAGCAGACAGCTCACAAAGCATTATTACTGAACAAGTTGCCAATGGTGTTGCCGTGCGCATGGCACTTCTTTTTCTGATTTTAGGCGGCAAGGCATAGGAGGCAAAATGAAGAAGCTGATTAAAAACGGGACTGTATATTATCAGGGCGCATTTTCGCCAAAGGATATTTTGATTGAAGACGACAAGGTTGCGGCGATTAAAGATCGGATAGATGAGCCGGCAGACGAAGTTTATGAAGCGCAGGGCAAATATGTTTTTCCCGGCTTTGTAGATTTGCATTGTCATTTGCGTGACCCCGGTCAAACTTATAAAGAAGACATCGTCACAGGCACCAAAGCCGCTGCCAAAGGCGGCTTCACCACAATATGCGCTATGCCGAATACGGAACCTGTCGTGGATAACATCGCTTCTGTCGAATATCTTGAACGTCGTGCCAAAGACCTCGGCTTCTGCAAAGTAAGAGTTATCGGCGCTATCACTAAGCATCTTGAAGGCAAAGAAATTTCGGAAATGGCGACTATGCAGGAAGGCGGTATCGTTGCCGTAAGCGATGACGGACATTGTGTTCAAAACGCAAAACTGATGCTGAACTGCATGAAATACGCTGGCAATTTCGGATTGCCGGTCATTATTCATGCGGAAGATTACAACTTAGCGGGAACCGGACAAATTCACAGCGGTAAAATTGCCACGCAACTCGGGCTCAGCACCATCCCTCCCTTAGCTGAAGAAGTCATCATAGCGCGGGACATCATGCTGGCGGAAAACACAAAATGCCGCTTGCACATTGCTCATGTTTCTTCCGCTTATGCCTTGGAACTTATTAGACAAGCGAAGGATAAAGGCTTGCCCGTAACCTGTGAAGTGACGCCTCACCACCTTACTCTGAATGAAGAAGCCTGCGTCAAGTTTGACACAAACACCAAATGCAAACCGCCATTGCGTTCGGAAAAAGATCGTCTCGCTCTGTTGGAAGCGTTAAAATCCGGCTTGATTGATTGCATTGCCACTGACCATGCACCGCAT
>Ga0302250_1000315_pt1 | contig 53243 bp, 38 predicted proteins | sample AAG_RA_Asp_MG_FD_193536 | JGI IMG/M metagenome (GOLD analysis project Ga0302250, IMG submission 193536) | Enriched activated sludge microbial communities from anaerobic digester in WTTP, New Holstein, Wisconsin, United States - AAG_RA_Asp | ecosystem: Engineered > Bioreactor > Anaerobic >...
TTATAAAGACAAACAAAGAAATAAAAAGGCAATAAATTGAAAAGTAAAATAGCTTTTTCGTTCTTAACGCTCTTCTAAATAACATTAAAGCAACAATGCTTGTAAAAAAAGACACTAAAAATCCGATAAGAGTCGTGCTTAAATTTATTCCCCCATTTACAACTTTTAGATCAAATAATTCATAAACTGACGCGGCTGCAATTGTGGGGACCGCAAGCATAAAAGAAAAATTAAACGCCGTATCTAAGTCTTTATTAAGAATAATTGCCGTTGCCACTGTTGCACCGCTTCTAGATAGACCCGGGATAACTGCCAATCCTTGTATAAATCCTATAACAATGACGTCAAGATATCTTAATGGTTTAGGTGGAATTTTTAAGAAATCGTTTTTTTTCATTTTAAAATCTGCCACAACCAAAATAAAAGCTGTAAGAAGCAACCCTATGGCTACTAATTCTTTTGAATAGAAAGGATCAATAATTGTTTTTTTTACAAAAAGTGCTAATGGAAAGGTAATAAAGCATGAAATTAAAATATAAAAAATCCATTTACGATTATTTTGTAAAACTTCTTTGATTTCTTTCCTTAAAACAATAAGTATGGCCAAGGCAGAACCTGCATGCAAACACACATCAAAGAATAGCTGTGGTTTGATATAGCCAAAAATATTATGCAAGATTGCAAGATGTCCGGAACTACTGACCGGCAGAAATTCCGTAAGTCCCTGAATTAAACCTGATATTATTGAATGAAATAATCCCATATCTTTAGGTTTTGTTTTACTGCTTATCCGTTTTCAGAAGGCGGAAGGCAGATTATAGCACTGCGAAAATTACAATAAACAAATCACAATATACAAATAATTTACAATGCACAAATTACAAACACCGTTTGTTAATTGTATTTTGTAGTTTGTATTTTGTTTGTTCATTGTAAATTGTTAATTTCTTTATTTTGTCTTTTGTCTTCTGACTTTTGACTTCAGACCACCAACCCCCGTATGCCCAAACCCGCCATCTTGTCTCTTTGTCATATCAAGCTCTTCTTTTGTTTCTATAAAACGTGCTTTTGTTACTTCTGCAATAATCATTTGCGCTATTTTGTCGCCACGATTTATAAGGAATTGGTCTTTACCCATGTTGGTGACAATCAAACTTATTAAACCTCTATAATCGCTGTCTATTGTGCCTGGAGTGTTAACGAGAGTTATGCCATGTTTCAGGGCAAGACCACTACGAGGTCTTATTTGCGCTTCATAACCTTTTGGAAGACTTATATATATTCCTGCAGAAATTAGTTTTATTTCACCGGGCTTTATCGCGGTCGGTTCTTTTACATCAGCATACAAATCCATTCCGCTTGAACCTTCTGTCGCATATTGAGGTAAAGGTAAGTCAACCGCATCTTCTTTTTTGCGTATCTTAACCAAAACTTCTTTTGACATCTTTAACGATCTTTTTTATGCTGATATTTTTTAGGAGATTTTTGAGGAGCGCCTTCGTCCGCCGATTCTTGCGGACTTTGGGCTTGTTTTTTACTAAGGTTAATCTTTCCCATAGCATCTACGCCTATGACCTTAACTAAAAATTTGTCGCCTACCTTTACTTCATCATTGATATTGGAAACAAATTTGTCCGAAAACTCGGATATATGAACCAACCCTTCTCTATTAGGAGTAATTTCGCAAAATGCGCCGAAATTAGCAACCTTTGTCACTGTTCCCATAAAAATTTGTCCGACTTCAGGGTCAGTTGTAAGATTTTTAATAATGTCTATGGCCTGCTTTGACTTTTCAGCATCTACAGAAGCCACCAAAACTTCTCCATTATCCTGTATATCAATTGACACGCCTGTCTCACTTATAATTTTCTTTATTATACGGCCGCTTGGACCAATTATATCTTTCACTTTGTCAGGATCCACCGAAAGTTTGATAATTCTAGGCGCATAATTTGAAAGCTCTTTCCTTGGTGCAGAAATTACTGAATTCATTATACCCAAAATTTTTAACCGTGCATTTTTAGCAAAAGAAAACGCTTTTTCTAAAAGCGTAAAATCTATCCCGTCGATTTTTAAATCCATTTGTATGGCCGTAATACCGTCGATTGTCCCTGCAACTTTGAAATCCATATCACCGTAGTGGTCCTCTACTCCTGCTATATCGGTCAATAACTGTGCCCGATCTTTTTCTTTCACCAATCCGATAGCTATTCCGGCAACCGCTTTTTTAATCGGAACGCCCGCATCCATTAATGAAAGAGAGCTTGCGCATACAGTTGCCATACTGCTTGAGCCGTTTGATTCCAAAATATCGGATACAACCCTAACAGTATAAGGAAATTCATCAGTTGAAGGCATAATAGATTTCAAAGCTTTTTCAGCCAAAGCACCATGCCCTATCTCTCTTCTGCCGGGACCTCTTAAGGGTTTAATTTCGCCTACACTAAAAGGCGGGAAATTGTAATGCAGCATAAAATTTTTTGAAGTTTCCCCTTCAAGCGCGTCAATCATCTGCACATCGGAGCTTGTCCCGAGTGTAGTAACAGATAAACTTTGCGTTTGCCCGCGTGTAAAAAGTGCCGAACCGTGAGTTCTGGGTAGCGCTCCTATTTCACAGCTTATTTCGCGTATATCTTCAAAGCCTCTCCCGTCGACTCTCTTGTGCTCGTTTAACATAAGCGATCTGACATTTTCTTCTTCTATTTTATAAAGAGCTGATTTTATATCAGACTCTGTATATTCATTTTCTTCTTTAATAAATTTCTCATTCAATTCATCTAAAAGCAAATCTGTTGCATCTTCTCTATTTTCTTTGAACGGGAGGCTGTTTATTTCTTTGATTTTTATGAGATATCCGGACTTTATAGCGTTATATAAATCCTGATTTATCAATTTTAGGTCAGGGATCATTTTTGCCTTGCCGCATATCTTTTGGAATTCTTTCTGTGTTTCAATAATTGTTTTTAATTTATCAGCGCCGAATTTAATGGCTTCCAAAGCTTTGGCTTCATCGATTTCTTTTGAGTCTGCTTCAAGCATAATAATTCTGTCTTCTACACCAACTATCACTATGTTTAACTGACTATTTTCAAGTTCGGAATACGAAGGATTGGCTACGAAATGGTTATCTATATATCCTACTCTAACCGCGGCTATCGGACCTTTAAAAGGTATGGAAGAAATGGCTAAGGCGCATGAAGCACCGTTTACAGCTAAAATATCAGGATCGTGCTGGCCATCACTTGATAAAACCATTGCGACTATTTGTATACTATTAAAAAAACCCTCGGGAAAAAGCGGCCTGATAGGCCTATCAATAAGACGAGCTGTGAGAATTTCCTTTTCAGTGGGTCGGCCTTCTCTTTTAAAAAATCCACCCGGAATTTTCCCGGCTGCATATGTTTTTTCCTGGTATTCTATTGTAAGTGGAAGAAAATCCGCGTCTTCTCCCCGTTTTCGCGCACCGCAAGCAGTAACAAGAACCACTGTTCCGCCTGCCTGGACTGTAACCGCAGCATCTGATTGTTTTGCAACTTTGCCTGTGGTAAAAACCATTTCTTTGCCATCAACTACGCAAGATAATTTATGTTCCATTATGTTCCTTTTTTATTTTCTCAAAGAAAGTTTATCTATAATTTCTTTATATTCTTTTTCGCTCGTGTTTTTCATATAATCAAGCAAACGTCTTCTTTTGTTGATCATTTTAATTAAACCCATACGAGAAGCGTAATCTTTCTTATGAGTCTGAAAATGTTCTGTCAGATTGTTTATTTTTTCTGTTAAAACAGCTACCTGGACACGAGTAGACCCTGTATCCTTATCGTGCAGTTTGAATTCTTTTATTAAGTTTTTCTTCTTTTCTTTAGTTATACTCAATTTTAACACCTCCTTCTTGCACAAAATATTATCACACTAGATTTCAAAAGTAAAGCACTAAGCTTTTGGAAAAAAAATTGTAGGGGGCATTTATTTATTCACAGTAGCACAACATCTATGAAATTTCTATTACGGCGAAGGCTGAAACGTCCCCTATTCTGTGAATAAATATGCTTCCGTTTAAACTTTTTTACAATAATAGGGGACGCTTACTTGTCTCGCCAAAGCATAACTACTATAAGTTTCTACTACGGCGAAGGCGGAAGTGTCCCCTATTATATTCTTCTGCTTCTATGAGACTCTTCTATGGCGAAGCCGGACGTGTCTCGCCGAAGCCAAAGGCGAAAGCTCTTTGGCGAAGGCGGACCTGTCTCGCCGAAGCCAAAGGCGAAAGCTCTTTGGCGAAGGCGGATTATTTCAACATTCTTTTCGCAGTATCTATGTCTTTGAAAATTGCGGTTTTGAGTTTCGCTATGTTTGAAAACTTCTTTTCGTTGCGTATTTTTTTATAAAAAAGTATTTCGATATCCTTGCCATATATATTTCTTGAAAAATTAAATATATGAACTTCAATAACTCTATTTTTCAAAACTGCGATTGTTGGATTGCGCCCTATATTAACAACTCCCTTATACAGTTTTTTCCCATAAATTACTTTGACGGCATATATACCATCGGGTGGTATAGCTTCATTATGCGGATCAATATTTGCGGTAGGAATCCCTATAGTTCTGCCTATTCTAAAACCCTTTACCACTTTTCCTAAAACAGAAACTCTTCTTCCTAAAAGCAAGCTTGCATCTTTAAGTTTACCCATTGCGATAAGTTTTCTGATAAGAGTACTGCTTATAACGTTATTTTTATATTTAAGATTGTTGATTGCAAAAATTTTAAACCTATATTTTTTACCAAGAAACTCAAGGAGCCTCATGTCACCCGTAGTGCCGGCCCCGAATTTAAAACCCTTTCCGATAACAAGCACCTTAATACCTGTCTTATTTACTAAAATGTTTTTTATAAAACTCTCAGCTTTTGTCCTGGCAAAATTTTTATCAAAATTTATTAAAATACAAGCGTCAACTCCCGCTTGTGAGATTAAATTTAATCTATGTTCTAACGAAGAAAGCATAAGCGGCGCATTTTTTCCATAAAGCATCTTTGCAGGATGCAAGCTAAAGGTTATGACTACGGATTTCAGCTTACGTTTTTTTGCCTCTTTTACAACTTTATTCAAAATAACCTGATGCCCCCTATGAACACCATCAAAAACTCCTACAGCAACAGCTGATTTGCTCGTTATTTTCTTTGCTTTTATGTTTTTAATTATTTTCATATTTTACACCGGCATAATTTTTTTTCTTAGTTCTTCTATACTCATTTTCTCTATTTCGCTAAAGGTTAACGCATTTTTTACATCATAGCAGCCGCATGATATTCTCCTCAATTGCAGTAAATAAGCTCCTGTTTTCAGATGCTGCCCTATGTCTTCGCAAAGTTGCCTGACATAAGTGCCTCGCGAACAAAAAACTCTAAACTTAACCTGCGGCAATTTTATCGATACTACATCAAATGATTTTATAGATATTTTTCTGGGGTCTTTCTGGATAAAAATACCTTTTCTCGCCAGTTTGTATAAAGGAGTTCCGTTATGTTTAAGAGCCGAGAAGCTTGAAGGTATTTGGTATATATCGCCTACAAATTTTTCAAATGCTTCCTTGATATCTGACTGTTTTATATCTTTTATGTCTTTCTCTTCGATTATTTTACCTTCCACATCCTGCGTATCCGTCCTAACTCCCAACACAAGAGTCCCTTCATAAACCTTATCTCCCGCTACGATTGTATCGAATAATTTTGTAGCCTTTCCTAAAAGTATAACTAAAAGACCTGTTGAAATAGGATCCAATGACCCTGCATGTCCTGCTTTTCTGGCTTTAAGACGTTTTTTTATACAAGATACTACCTTATAACTTGTGAAGTGCTCGGGTTTATCAACCAAAAAAACACCATCACAATCACTTTCTATGCTTTTTTCTGAAATGCTATTTAGCTTCATTGTTTATACCGAAAATAATTTTGCGGCCTCTTTAAGCACCATTTTTTTTGTTTCCTCTAGGGAGTTTTCAATCGTGCAACCGCTTGCTTTATGATGCCCACCGCCGCCGAATTTAGAAGCAAGCTTGTTGACATCTATTTCTGAATTAGAGCGAAAGCTTACCTGCACTTTTCTGCTGCTTGATATATCTTCCTTGAAAAGTATTGCGATTTTTGCATTCTGTATTGCTCTCGGGTAGTTAACAAAATCCTCTGTGCTTCGGTGCTGTTTTTCCCTTCTGTTTAGCATTTCCTTTGTAACAACCATATAAGCAATTTGACCAGTTGAATCAAGCTGCAAAGTTTTTAAAGATTCCGTAAGCAATTTTATTTCCTCCAGAGTTTTGCTTTCATACACGGCTTTATAAATATCAAGAGGTTTCACGCCTTTTTCCAAAAGTTTTGCGGCAATAAGATGTGTATTCGAGCTGACATTTTCATATTTAAAAGATCCCGTATCTGTCATTATGGCTGTGTATAAATTCACCGCATCTTCATAGCTCATATCAACGCCAAGATTTTCAAACATCTGATAAACCATTTCCCCGCATGAGGAACTTGTCGCATCAACCCAATTAACTTTTCCGAAATTAGAATTGCTTATGTGATGATCTATATTGATAATGTTTCCTATTTTTTCTATTAAGTCCTTGGCTTTTCCCGTTCTCTCTAACGACGGGCAGTCCAAAACAATACATGCATCTACCATTTCTCTAAATTCTTTTACTTTATGATTTATTGTTTCTATGCCCGGCATAAAAAAATAAATTTGCGGTATTTTATGAGCGTTGATACACCATGCTTTTTTATTAAGTTTTTTAAGAATGCTATGCAAGGCCAGTTGGCTCCCCAGACAATCGCCTTCCGGGTTAATATGAGTAACTATCAAAAATGTTTCGCAATCTTTAATAACAGCGCATATTTCTTTTAGGTTCATTGTTTTTCCTTTTCTCTTTTTTGTTTTTCCTGTTCAAGTTTTTCAAGAATTTCGTTTATGCGGCCTCCTCTGTTAGAGCTATCATCATATACAAATGAAAAGTGCGGCACAGACCTAAAATCCATTCTTGACGCTATAAGGCTTCGTATATAACCGCTTGCCTGCGTTAATCCTATAGCTGTATCTTTTTTGCTTTTTTCGCGGCCAAAAATTGTATAATAAACTTTCGCCTCTTTAAGATCTTTAGTAACCTCTACCTCGGTAATTGTAATAAAACCTATGCGCGGATCCTTTAAATCTTCCTGCAAAATCATGCTTATTTCTTTTTTTAAAGCTTTTTCGATTCTTTCTATTCTTATGCTCATTTTATCTTGCCTCCAAAAAGTTGTCTTTCACTTGGGTTCTATTTTCTAATGTTCCCTGCCTGCCGGCAGGCAGGTATTGCTCTAAAGTCTGTCTCAGAAGTCAGAAATCAGAAGACCGAAGACGGATAATAAAATCCGAATATTTAAGTCCGAAATTCGAAACAATTTCAAATGTTCTAACTTCTAATGTCCTAAATCCGCGTTTCGAACATTAGAACATTTAAATTTCGAATTTGTTTAGGATTTCGTGCTTCGAATTTAGAATTTTCTCTTTTCCGTCTGCCGTTCTCTAAACTGCAAACTAACCAACAACCTACAATATCTCCGTCGCAATATCTTCAACGTATACATTACGTTCACCTTCAACAAAATGAATAACTTCATTTAAAACTGTTTCCAGGTATTTTTTATCGTCGTTAACAATAACTACTGCCAAATGGGCTGCCTGCCATTTTTCTTTTTCACCAACTTCAGCAACAGATATGTTGAATTTATTTCGCAGCCTGTCTTTTATGCTTTTTACAACTTGTCTCTTGTCTTTCAAGGAATTGCTAGAAGGAATTATTAAGGTTAAATTAAGTACTCCTATAATCACTTTAGGCTCCTTTTTGAATACAAAATTTAGTCGCCATTTCTAGTTCTTGTTTTTTTGTTTTGATTTTACCATCTATCTTAGCGTAAATAATTTTAGCTAAAACTTCTTTAATAGCAGGACCTTCTTTGAAACCAATTTTCTTTAAAGTGTCGCCTGTAATATAAAGTTTTATTTTGGATGTTTTTTTCAAATAATTTTGTATTGCATCAAAAACATTTTTCTTATTTTTAAGCTCTGCCAAAATAGCCGCCATGCCATCTGGTGAAAGTCCTGCAAGAACTTTATAAATTTTACTTTTTAATGTTTCCCTGCCCTTTAAAACACTTAGGCATTTTTTGCGTTTTTTCGAATAAATTATAATTTTTTGTTTGTCATCTCTTGGAAAAGAAAAATCGTTGCAAAGTTTTTCTATCGCGTCTGCTGATAAATCTTTCAAAAGCACCATCGCATACACAAGATACTCTTTAATAAAATCATGCTTTTCCCCAGCCATTTTTTTTAATTTTGTTACACCTATCGGAATTTGTCCAAAAATATCTGAGATGTTTTTGTCAAATTTCAATTTTGGATGTATAAATCTAAGCTCATTTAAACTGGCCATTCGCTCTATAGACTTTCCTGGTTTCTTTTCTTTAAGCAAAAGAATTATTTCGTTCCCTATACGCTGCTTTGATATAGTTTTGAAACTTTTTTGACTTACGGATTTCCTAATTAAACTCTCCGTCCTGGGTTCTATTTTAAAATCAAATCTTTGTTCAAAACGTATAGCTCTAAAAATCCTTGTTGGATCATCCTGGAAGCTTTTATCATGCAGAACACGTATGGTTTTTTTATTTAAATCTTTTATCCCATCAAAAAAATCAACAAGACTTCCAAAATCTTCCTTCATTATACTCGCCGCTATTGCATTAATTGTAAAATCGCGACGCCTTAGATCATCTCTTATACCGCTAAATTTTACATCTGGAAGCGCACCGGGCTGTTTATAATGCTCTTCTCTTGCCGTGGCAAAGTCTATTTTTAGAGGCATTTTATTTGTACTGAAAAAATTTTTTATTATAACCGTAGCTGTACCAAAATTTTCATGAATAATCAACTTTGCATTCATTTTTTTTGCTAATTTTTCGGCTACTAAAATTCCGCTATTTTCCACTGTAATATCAATATCATAATTTTTTATTCCAAGAAGGAGATCCCGGATGAAACCACCGATAACATAACTCCTGGAATCTAGTTCGCCTGAAATACAGCCTATATCCCGAAGCAATCTTACTATTTTCCCAGGAAATCTCTTTTCAATCTTGTTTTTTATATTCATTTTATGTTTTCTTATTTACAAACTATAAAATATAATCTATAAACTGAAGCTAAGGCCTCGGATGAAACTGTTTATGTATTGACTTGAGCCTATCTTTGGTAATATGCGTATAAATTTGTGTCGTCGAAATATCCGAATGTCCCAACATTTCCTGAACAATGCGCAGGTCTGCTCCTCTTTCCAATAAATGCGTAGCAAAAGAATGTCTTAATGTATGAGGCGTAAGGTGCTTTTTTATTCTGGCCTCTTTGGCATATTTTTTTATTATCTTCCAGAAACTTTGCCGTGATATTCCTTTGCCTAATCTTGTAATAAATAAAAACGAATTCGGGGAATCTTGTTTTATAAGTTTTGGCCTTACTTTTTCAATGTAGGCCTCAAGATATTTTTTAGCGCTTTTTCCTATCGGAACTATACGCTCTTTGCTCCCCTTACCGATGCATTTTACAAATCCTACCTCAAAATTTATATCTTTAACCTTAAGACTGCATAATTCGGACACTCTTAAACCTGTTGCATACATAAGCTCCATTGCCGCTTTATCACGTAATCCCATCCAGTCTCTGGCATCTGGTTTTGAGAGAAGGCTTGCAACTTCTTCTATACTTAAAGCATCGGGGAGTTTTTTCCACAACCTAGGCGAATCTATGATATTGGCTATATCTTCTTTGACCAAGCGTTCGCGCATAAGAAACTTATAGAACACCTTAATAGCAGCAAAACATCTTGCAACAGAACTACTTTCCAAGCCATTATCTTTTAAATGCATCATGAAATCTGTTATATGGCTTTTAGTAACACTGTTTATATTGGTGATTTTTTCTCTTGTATTTAGATAGCCGGTGAATTTTTCCAAATCTCTTTTGTAGGCAAGGAGGGTATTTTTACTTAATCCTCTTTCAACCGACAGATAATTTATAAAATGTTCAATGAATTCGTTCATAGTTTGCTGTTTAATTTGTCATTGCGAGCGAACTCAAGTGAGCGAAGCAATCCCTAATTTAAATAAAAAACCAATCCTAATTTGAGATTGCTTCGTCGGGCTTCGCCCTTCTCGCAATGACATACTGTACCTTATTTTCTGTCATCCAAGTTCTGTCTTCCGACTTCTGTCTTCCGTCTTCTGAACTGCAAACTGACACCAACCTTAGAACAACAGAACTTTAGAGCAATACCTGCCCGCCGGCAGGCGGGGAACCCAAGTAAATATCTAGTAAATACCTCATCTATTGTTCTACCATTCTGCTATCATAATTTAAATTTTAAAAATGCCAATCTCTACGAAGCCGTGCACGAAAGTAGCACGGCGAAGTAGGATGGTCGGGGAGGTGGGATTTGAACCCACGGCCTCAACGTCCCGAACGTTGCGCGCTAGCCAAACTGCGCTACTCCCCGTTATTTTATTTTACGCGCTAGCCCCCGCCAGAGGCGGGTCCGCCTAAATTGAAGTCCCTTGATGGCGGAAAACTGCGCTACTCCCCGAAAATTTCAAATATCTAAAACACAATTGAAAAACTTTTAAATTCGTTAGTCGGTTCTGATATTTCTATATCAACATTTTCGATGCTTCCATCAAACTCATTTTTTAATTGAGAAATAAGCTCATTTATTTTATCTTTTTCGCCTTCTACTACTATCTCAACCTTGCCATCGCTTAAATTTTTTACCCAGCCTTTTAAATCAAGCTTAAAGGCAAAACGCTGGACCATGAATCGAAAACCTACTCCCTGCACAATTCCAGAAAAAAATACGTGAACTCTTTGCATGCGTTAAACCCCTTTCATTAGGTCAATTTACATCTGCGCTAACACGGTTGTGAAACCGTGTAGTTTCACAATTGATCCTAAGCGATCACTTTTATCCCCTCAAAGTCATGAGTTTAAACATCACGAGGGGTTAAGAAAAAATTATGCCGCTTCTCTATGCCTATAGTTGTCGATGGGCCATGCCCCGGATAAACATTAGTATTGTCATCAAAAATCAGTAATTTGTTTTTTATGCTTTTTATAAGTGCGTCGGCAGAGCCATATTCAAAATCTGATCTCCCCACGCTTAAAGAAAACAAAGTGTCTCCCGATAGTAAAAAATCTTCAAATTTCAGACAAATACCGCCGGGAGTATGACCCGGCGTATGTATCACTTCCATTTTCAGCGAACCGAGCTCTATAATATCTCCGTCAACCAAAAGCTTGCTTGCCTCAGGCGATACTATAGAAAGACCAAATTCCGCTGAAAGATTTTTTTCCGGGTCTAACAAAAAATCTTCATCGTCCTGGTGTATAAAAATAGGAAGATCAAAATCTTTGTTTGCGCCAATATGATCGCCGTGTCCATGCGTGTTAACAATTGCTATCGGCGTTAAATTAAGTTTGTTTAAAGTATACTTAATTCTGTCAGCTTCATCGCCCGGATCCACAATAATGGCTTCGTTTGTCGCTTTGTCACCGACAATATAACAATTCGTTTCAAGTATTCCTACTATTATCCTCTTAAGAACAATTTTCTCCATAAGAATTATTTACCCAAAATCTGATCCAAAATTCCTTTTTTCTCCTGCGGCTCTTCCTTTTGTTTTTCGTAATTTTCTGTCACTTCAGGGCTATCGGCTAACAAAAACGGGGTTATTGCTCTTGGTGAAAATTCTCTTTTTATAAATCGATACATTTTATTAAGTCTTGACCTAGTGCCTGAAGTTTGGCTGCTCGTTAAGGTTTCGTCTACTAACTTTTGTTTTATATCTTCTAATTCTTTCATACATTCATCAAGTTTCTGGGCTTTTTCGGGTATTACTCTTGCCTGCATATCTTTTAAATTGGAAATTGCGTCAACAACACATCTTATATTTCTTTTTCTGCTGCCGGTAGAATCAATATTTTTCATAAGCTCTTCATGCCACGAGCGCCAGAAAACGTAATGCTTTTTATATATTATCAAATTCGGTTGAGGTATAAATTCTTTCACTTCATAATATTTTGGAAGTGCTGTTTTCTGTTGTTGTTTACGTATAAATTTTTTTCGCCAATCAGTGCTTCCGCAGCCAGAAACACTGGCCGCAAATACAACTATCAAAATCACATAAATCCATTTTTTCATATTTTCTCCTCAATGAGGCCATAACTTACGGAGCGATAACGTCCGCCGCAGCGGATCCGCCTTCGGCGGAAACGTAAGTTATAAGGCCGAATTGATCCCGAGAACGCAATGAGCAAGAGCGTTCGAGGGATCTTATTAAAATTTCTAAATCCTAATATCGAATTTTCCGTATTCCAAACTACAAACTATAATCTATAAACTACCTAACCATTCTATCAAACTCAGCTTCATCGATAATCTTAACCTTCAGCTTTTTTGCTTTATCATATTTCGAGCCCGGGTCTTCGCCGCACACGACAAAATCAGTATTTTGACTAACGCTTGAAGAAACATTACCCCCGAGTTTTCTTACAATATCCTGCGCTCCATCACGCGTATAAATTTTAAGGGCTCCCGTAAATACAAATGTTTTTCCGCTTATTTTTGAGGACACTTTAGTTTTTGTCGCTTCCTGCATTTTAACGCCGACTTTTGCAAGTTTTTCAAGCACTCTCACGTTCTGCGGCGTATTGAAAAATCTGAATATGCTTTCTGCCACAACAGGTCCTATTTCAAAAATCGTCTCAAGCTCTTCTTTTGTCTGTTTTTTAATACTTTCAATGGAACCAAATCTACTTGCTAATATCCAAGCGGTATGTATGCCAACCTGTTTTATTCCTAGAGCAAAAATAAGTCTATACAATTCGTTGTCTTTGCTCTTTTTAATTGCATTGATAAGGTTCTCACTCGATTTTTCCGCAAACCTTTCTAATTGTAGCAGATTTTCTTTTTTTATATAATAAATATCACTGTAGTCTGAAAGAAGCTTTGCTTCTACAAGCTGATTAACAATTTTTTCTCCCAGGCCTTCTATATCCATTGCCTGTCTTGATGCAAAATGAATAATGGTTTCTTTTAGCTGTGCCGGACAGGAAACATTTGCACAACGAAGCGCCACCTCACCTGACAGTTGAACCACATCGGAACCACAGGACGGACACCTGCCAGGAACTGTGATTTTCTTTTCATTGCCGCTTCTTTTGTTTTTTAGTACCTCGCAAATTTTTGGTATAATCTCGCCGCTTTTTTCTATCAGAACCGTATCGCCGATTTTTACATCTAACCTCTCTATTTCATCAAAATTATGCAGTGTAGACCTTGATACTGTCGAACCTGACAAAAACACCGGCTCCAAAACAGCGACCGGGGTAAGCACCCCTGTTCTTCCTACCTGTACAATTATATCTTTCACTTTTGTAGCTTTTTTTACAGCCGGAAACTTGTATGATATCATCCAACGCGGAGATTTGGAAGTCATTCCTAATTTTCTCTGTTGTTCCAAACCGTTTACCTTAATAACCATCCCGTCTATATCGTATTGGAGCTCCCCTCTTTTTTCCTGCCATATCCTGCAATAATCCATTGCCGCTTCTATTGAATCACATTTTTTTATATTAGGATTGACCTTAAAACCCGCTTCTTTTAGATATTCCAACAATTCGTATTGGGTCTTGAAAACTTTTCCCTGACATGCTCCAACAGAATATACCCATATATCAAGATGTCGTGATGCTACAATTTTTGAATCCAAAAGTTTTAAAGAACCTGCTGCTGCATTTCTTGGATTAGCAAAAAGTTGCTCATCGTTTTTTTCTTTTTCTTCATTTAATTTTTCAAAAACATTTCTTGTCATGTAAACTTCCCCTCTTATTTCAACAAGCGAGGGAAAATCTTTTTCCTTAATAAAATGGGGAATGCTTTTGATTGTTTTCAAGTTCGCCGACACATCATCTCCTTGGTTGCCGTCTCCACGCGTTGCGCCTTTTACAAATTTACCATTTTCAAATAATAACGATATGCTTGCACCATCTATTTTTAACTCAACAACATATTCTATCGCCTCTTTCGGCAAATTCTTCTTTACTCTTTTATCAAATTCATACAGCTCTTCTTCTGAATAAGTATTATCCATGCTAAGCATGGGCACTATATGCTTCGTTGTTGCAAAGCCTTCAGGCTTCTCGCCCCCAACGCGCATGGTGGGGGAATCAGATGCGATAAATTCCGGATATTCCTTTTCGAGCTTTTCTAACTTTTTAAAAAGCTTGTCGTATTGCTCGTCAGAAATAACCGGCGCATTATCTACATAATAAAGCTTATTATGTTGGTTTATTTCTTCCCGCAGTCTTTCTATTTCTTGTTTAATCTTATTTTTTTCTTTTTCCATAGATTCTGAAATTCTAAATTCGAATATCGAAATTCGAAATAATTTCAAAATTCAAATGTTTTAATGCTCTAAACACGAGTTTAGAGCATTCGAATTTCGAACATTCGAAATTGTTTCGAGTTTCGTGCTTCGGATTTCGAGCTTCTGCCTTCTGTTTTCCGTCTTCCGTCCTCTGACTTCTGTGAATTTTTTCAAAGAAAAAATTCATCCCGAGTAAGCGACTAACAAGAGCTTACGAGGGGAACTATAAACTAAGAACTACATCCCAACCTCAAGCCTCTTAGCCAGGCTCATTGGCAAGCCTGCTTTTTGAATTTCCTGCTGCGTTTTTTTTACATTATATTTTACGCGCCTGTATTCTATCGTCTTATCTTCATCATCATAAATACAATAACAAGCATCAGGATTTCCGTCGCGCGGCTGGCCGACACTTCCTACATTTATAATAATTTTTGCTTCCCTTGGAAAGTCACTTATGCCAATTACACCATATTTACTTAGCGTATTGTAATCTATTTTATTGTTGTAGTCAAAAAAAGCAAGCGGTACATGCGAATGTCCGACAAAACAAAATTTCGTCTGCATGGCATCAAAACACATTTTTGCATCAGATACACGAAATATATATTTAAAAGTATCGGGCATAGAAAGAGAGGAGTGCACAAAAGTCAATTCACCCTCTTTTGCTATAAGAGGTAACCCTTTAAGATATTCAATATTTTCGCTGTCAAGCTTCTTCCTTGTCCAAATTATAGCTTTTTTAGCCAAATCGTTAAAGTATGTTAAATCAGCCAAATCTACTGCACCATAATCATGATTGCCGGCAACAACTTTGCAATTCAAAGAACGTATAAGATTTAAACATTCTAATGGCTTGGCAGCATAACCAACTATGTCACCCACACAATATAGCTTATCTGCCTTCTCTTTTTTAATATCTTCTAACACTTTTTCAAAGGCTTCTAAATTTCCGTGTATATCGCCAAATATTGCATATCGCATATTGAAAGGTTTGTTATTGTATAACGGGCTAGTATTTTGGTAGTTAACATAATATCAGCACTACCCAGAAAAAACAAGTCAATTTACACATGCCTTGGCTCTTAAGTTGAGGCATGTGTATAATTGATCCCGAGCCCTTTCATATCTAGACTTTCGGGCTAGAAGTGTATGTCGCGAGGGAAAAAAAGGGCGCATTTTATTGCGCCCTATTTTGTACAGTTTGAAATATGGAAATTGTCATTGCGAACGAGTCTAGCCGAAGGCGGACGAGTGAAGCAATCTCTACTTTAAATCAAAAACCAAGTTTGTTTATTGTATTTTGTCAAAAAGGGGACGGTTCTATTTTCTTAACAAAATAGAATCTATTAGTTAAAATATCGTTATTTTGCTTAATAAAAAAAGCAGAAAAAAATTTGTTATGTTTTATTCTGAATTATATAAAACAAAGACAGCCAAGGGGAAAATAGAACCGTCCCCTTTATTGTCCCCTTTATTTTTGCACGGTGTTAATAAATTAGGTGTCTATCCCTAATTTTGCTAATTTTACATAACAATAGTTAATCCTTCAAAACTTATTGTTTTTCCGACGGCGGTTTGTAGGTATCCGGTGGTACTTCCCTGCAACCCATCTTGAGCAATAAATAAGTTAGATTTTCTTGTGTCATGTTATATTTTTTAGTCAATTCCCAAAACTTATCATTCAACAATTTTCTTCCTTCTTCTTCGGATGACTTGTGAGATTCTAGACTTTTCATAAGATTATTATATTCGTCAAAAACTTTTTGTTCGATAGGAGTAATGGGAATTTGACCTTCTTTATAATATTGCGGTCCCACATAAATTAAATTTCCTGTTTGCACTATGTTAAGATGCGTTCCGTCTTTCTTCGTCTGTTCGGCTAATACTAATGCTTGTCCGAATTTCTTTTCGAATGTCTCCTTAGCTTTCCTAACGGATTCATTATTTGGATCTAATTTATATGCCTGTTTGATATAATTATAACTTTTTTTCTCCATCCCCTTTTTCCAAAAATAAAACTGATAACTGTACATAAACAGGTGTGAAATTTGGATCAAGAGCAATTCCTTTTTCATAATTTTCTATTGCTAAATCTTTTTGATCTGTAAATTGATATGCAAAGCCAAGTTCAAAATATGCCCTTCCGAAATCAGGATTAAGCTCTATTGCCTTTCTGAAATACGGAATGGCTTGATAAAACATTCGGCTATTATTATACCTGAGTCCTGTCTTAAAATAATTAAGGGAGCTCAAATTATTTACTTTGGCTTTAAAGATCTCCTTTGCTGTATCAAGGTTGCTTGTTTTATATCGTAGAGCGCTATCTTTTCTATGCGTAATTAATACCAAAATAAAAAATATAGAAATTACAAGCACTGTAAATAAAATGGTTTTTTTCATTTTTTCTCTTTATTTGTAAAGATTCGAGATATTTTATCGTTTCGTTGCAGACCATAATAAATTAGGTGTCTGTCCCGGGTTTAGCCGGGTTTAGAAAAAACATAGACCTTACTGTCTGTGAATTCCGGGTAATTTAATCCGGGTAATTTAAACTACCAATTTGGTTTAATACCATATTTTCTAATTCTTTCTCGCAAATGATTTTTTACTGCATCTGTAAAATAAGGGGACATATAATGAAATTTACCCTTTGAATCAAGCATAGTGTCATTTATCCAAATAAGTTCAGAACTTTCTTTAGCGGTATCATTTAACATTTCATAACAGCGTTGCAATGCAATATGTATGGCCGGCGTCAAATCTTGCTGCATATCTTTTGAATTTAAAAGTTCATTATATAAAAGTGCCGCATTTTTGTAATCACCATGGGCTTCTGTCAGTAGAGATTTTTTCTGTAATTTTTCAAAATCTGTTTTTGCATCCCAACTATTCAGCAAGGCTATTTGTTCAGTAAAACTCATTGATTCATATTTTTTTTGATCAATATTTTCGAAGCTATTGTTTTTGCTGGAAGACGATATGCTCTCACTCGAGTTTGCTAATTCTTCTACTCGCTTACGGCTTGCTTTTAAAGTAGCTATTAATTTTTGTCGTCGCTCCACATCTAATTTATAACCCTTTTTTTTAGAATCTGCCGATGCATCTTCTTGGATAGGTATAATTACATCGTATTGATTTAATGCGAAGCTATATTTGCCAACTTTTTCATATAGATCCGCCAGTTCTGTTCGAATCATCCAAAGCTCATTTATCGTTTTAGCAAGCTTAAGTGCTTCTTCTGCCTGAACAATCGCATTCTGATAATCACCTTGTTTCTTGTAATTATAAGACTCGTCAAGATAACTTGAACATTCATCTTCCTCCAAATCTCTTTTAAAAGAATCTATTTTCTTTTTATCAGATGTCATTCCTCCCAAAAGCATAACACTTCCTGTATTACTTTTGTACATAGTCATATAAAGAGGCGATTCGTTAGTTTTTATATATTCATAGCAGTTAATTCCAATTATTAAAAAAATTATTACAACTCCGCCTAATATTACAGATATTTTTATTATATTTTTCATTGATTTAATCCTCTTTGAAATTCAATTGGGTCAACTCTGTAGTTCCAAACTTTTTTAATTTCATCATATGAAACAGAATGAATACCTCTTTGAGCAATAAAACTATTCCAGTCTCTTTTCCCAGCAGCTGCTTTACTTAATTCTCGCATAAATATATTTGTAGCAATATTGGTTGGATCATCAGTAATATGCGAAAAATCACAATGTTTGGCTCCTAATATTTCAAAATTGACATTATCTATTGTACCGTTTGCGCTTGTAAATTCTGTTTTTCCTATAAATGGTACTGGATAGTCGTTTAGCAGCAAATTTTGGGGCTCTAAGTATAAAGTCATAAAACCCGAGCCTAATTTATATAACTGATAAGGGGTTACTGTAGGAGAGGTGCCATTAACATTAATAATTCTTTTTACATGAGAATTTAGAATTGTTGTATCGCCCACATAAGGCCCTTCGTAATTTATAATTGTATGCACATTTAAATCCAAGCGTTCATTAAGTGCTTTTATAGTGGGGCTAAAATTACCAGAGGTTGCAAAGTAAACCATACCTGCTGCCTTCTGTTCAGGGGTCAGCTTATTAAAATATTCTTCCATTTGGTTTATTGCTTTATTTGTTAGGAAGTTACCACCAAACCAGGCGTCTTTTATCCATCTACGACTATTTTCATAAAGATTCCCCTCATATAAAGTAACTCCAAAAGCTGAATCTTCTGTTATGACACCATCAGTAACCAAATCATTTACGAATAGTTGCATAATGTACGGCATTCCTCCTGCTATTGTTTCTTTATTGAAACCTGTTCCAAAAAACATGCCGCTAGCTACTACTTTTGTTTTATTTTCAAGACTTAAATTTTTAAATATTTCTATATCAATACTGCTTAAGACTCCTAATGAATTATCAAGTGAAAAATCAATAATTTTGTTACCTTCAAAGAGTATTGTAACACCAGTATCCAGATTTTTGAACTCTAAAGTATTACCTTTAAAAGTAAAGTCATAATACGTTTCTAAATTTATCTTCGCATCCACGTATTCGCCGTAGGAATTGTAATAATTATAACCGCCGTCTTTTGTGGGTTCAATTAAGATAATAGTGTTTCCGTCTTTGTCTCTTATTTCTGCGTAAGTTTGGTTGCCGTTGTCTATTCTTTGGTATATGTAGTAGTCGCCAAATTTATCGTATGTTTCGGAGTCGTTATAATAGCCGAGTTTTCCATAGGCATCCATATAGACATCTCCTCTGCTCCAGTTGCCGTTTTCTTGTATGCCCATTAAATCCCAAACTCCATACTGTCTGGCAAATTCGGCTTCTCCCAAAATATTACCTGCACCATCCAATAAAGTAATGTTCGCTTCGTTTTGGCCTGCTGAAACTTGCGCAAGTTGTTCCGCGAAATACTGCCCTATGGTTTTGCCTGACTCAATTATTGCGCTTACTGCAACAGAATTGAAAAACCCCGAAGCATATGTAGTTAAAGCTTCTTCCAGGCCATGTTCCCTTATTATTTCTGTAAAGTCTTTTATCCTTGCAAAGTAACTTGCTCTCTCCCAGGCAGAGTCGGAACCACTGCCGATGTACGCAATTGCATGTTTTTCATATATATTAAACATCTCTTGGAATATATTTTGACCAGAGCTTAAGTTGAGTCCTGTCTGAAGTGCGGTTGCGATTGCTGAAAATCCTATATTTGCAATTAATGGGTCCAGCTCTAGAGTATCTGTTAAATAATCAATACTAACCGAAACAACTCCTTGCAATAATCCCTGCTGTACTCCGCTCCAAGCATCATCCCAATTAAATACTCCGTCGTCACCAAACCCGATGTTGATGCTTGACCTCATGCTAATCCCCGCCAGATACGAAATACGAGGATCAATTCCAATTTGCTCGCCGAGTTCCTGCACACCAATATAGGCAAGCTCGCTTGCGGTTTTGACTGCGACGTCTTTTAAAAGTTCTTCAACCTTTAAGTGATAGCCTCCTGCAATATCAAATGTTCCCTCTGTTATCGCCCCTGCCATTATGGCAAAAAGATTTGTAAGTCTTGGGTCCAAATCTATTTCCTCGCCGATTTCCTGCACCCCCGCTATCGCGCCATAAGTAAAAGCGCCTTTCATGGCATTTGTGACACTAAATGTCCCATCGGTAAATCCGCCTATAATTCCACCTGAAATAAACGATGAAGCAATGTTTGTCAGAGTCGGGTCAAGCTTAAGCTCTGATAATCCTTCCTGGACAAAATAATTTACCGCAACATTTTTAACGGTATCAAGCATTTGATTATTAAACGAAAAAATATTCTGAAAACCAAATTTACTGTTTGCAACAGAAGATAACTTAGATGAAACAAAATTCAATCCCTGCGCTAACCCCTGAAGTGCATTTCCTAAACCAGAGCCAATAGCACACACAATGTTTCCAACTGTATTTAGTATAGTTCCAACAATTTGCCCTATCGGCCCAAACACACTTGCAATATTTCCTATTGTAGATATTACCGTGCCAACCATACTTATAACAGAGCTCACAGCACTAGCTACCGCGGATATTGCTGTGCTTATCGCGCTAAGAATCGGTCCGGCAAATGGTATCGCAAGAAGTAAAAGTATCGGGGCTGCTTTTTCAAAAAAGTTTGTTATTTTTTTCCAGAGTTTTTTGAACCATCCTGCACCGCGTATCAGCTTCGCTTCTTTGTCTGTTATATATTCATTTGGGTCGGCCATTATGCCGTCGTTTAATTCATAAAAAAGAGCGTAGCCTTCCCAATGCCTTAGAAATTCTTCTTTTGTTTCTGTTACATCCTCTCCTTCGGGCCCTATAGATGGGTCAACATAGGTTATTGAATCGGCGGAAATTTTTTTCACCACGACATAGTGGTCGCCGTCAATATGAACAATTGCTTTTTTGCGGTTATCAAAACTGTGCCCTGCCATCTGGTTAAGCAGACTTTCATAAACTGTCTTAATGCATTTAAAAAATGACGCTACGCATTTCATCGCATAAAGCGATATTTGAAGCGGTTCTTTAGTATTTTTACCTGTTAATACACCAGAAAGAAAATCTATAATAATTAGTTTTTTTATTGTTTGCTGTCTATTAGATGCTGATGAAACCAGCATTTTTAGGCAAAGATACGCGCTATCGCCAAAATGCACTGACTGCCCTTGGAGATAGCTTATAAGGGTATTTATATCTTCCTGCGTAAAATTAACTACTGAACCCGAAAAACCAAGCGCTTTAAGGTATGCGTCTTTCTGCGAAGTTGTCATTGCGAGAAAACTTTCAAGTTCTTGTTTTATTGTGCTTATAATTGCTGCTTTGTCGGCGATTTTTGCGGTATATTCCTGCGAGTTAACTAATGAATTTTCAAGTTCGGAATATTCTATCGGAGATTTTTCGTTTTTAACTTTATTTACCCAAGAATTTGTTTCGTCGTCTGAAGGCTGGCGTCCTAAGACTTTATTATAGTAATAATAAACTACGGCAACTGCCTCTTTTGAATATATCTCGGCAAGAACAGTTGAAGAATCGGCGTATGTGCCATTTATCACATCATCTCTCTGTTTATAGATGTTAGCGCGTGCGCTTTGGACTTGAGCTTCCAAATCCTGGTATGCTTTTATTTCTTGTTGCTGCAACGATACGTACTGTTTATCAATTTCTGCTAAATAAACATTGTAATCCTTTATATCATTGTTTAGATTGTAAAAACTCATCGGCAAGTCATTCCACGGATGGGAGCCGTCGGTAACGTCGTAGCACTTTATTCCCATATACTCCGTCTCTATAATATTTTCGCCTTCTATAACCACGGGAGTAATATTCGCATACCAGCTTATGCTTGACTCTCCATTTGCGTTCACTGATGCTTCAAGAATTACTTTCCAGGGGTAATCTTTAAAAAGCCTTTTTAGCTTTTCAATTCTGTCGGCTTTTTTGGATTCGTAAGTTTCCTTTTCCTCATCTAATTCGTTTTTTATATCTTTTATCTGATTATAAATATCCTGTTTGGCGTCTTCTTCTTTCTCGTTTAATAATTCAAGCATATTTTGGGTTTCTTCTTCTATTGTTGCCGTGCTGTAATCGCTACGGCCTGCTTCTTCTCTGGCCTTTACCATAACTACTTCTGTTAAATCGCCTTCCTGGTCGTATTTATACTCAACAATAGGGATGCCATCTTCCTCTATAACTTTTTCAGCCCTTGTATCTTCCCGATATAAAGTAATTGTAGCGTTTGCTTTCTTAAGCTCTCTTAAGCTATCGCTTGAATCGTATGTCATTGTTACAGTCTCTTCATCCGGCAACGATATATTTCTTCTTGAAATATTGAGTTCTGTAAATTCTTTTGCAGCAGTATAATATTCTAAAAATTCGTTTTGTTGTGCGTTGTAGATTCCAAGGATTTGCTGCAAAAATGGCGTTTCCGGTAAAATAATATTCATATCAAGCTGCTCTCCGCTATGTAATCCTAAACCACTACCGTTTGCATCAAAATAAATTTGTGTTTTGGTTGTATAGGATTGCAGCTCCACATTTCCTGCATACCGCGCAACATGCTCTTCTATTGCGTTGTCTATTAGTAGCGGCGTTTTCCGTCCTATTAAAGCCCAGGAATCACGATGACCTACGTTTCGTATAAGTTTTGCTCCGAGCTTTTCTAATTCTGTATAGACATAATCCGACATATAATCAGAGCCTTCATCGTCTATCGCCATTACGATAAAACTTCCGTTGGGTATTGTTTTAATATAGTTTGCCATTGCCTCGGCCATACAATCTGCACCAAGCCACACATCAAAATTGCGCCTGTCTAAAATCTCGCCTGTATCCTCATCTAAAACATAAATGTTGTAACCCCGCCAATAATATTGCCACCAGGTGCCAGGCATTTCTTGATGTTCTCCGTTTATATAAACATTGGCACTGCGACCATTATTGTAACCGCAGGAAGTCACTTCAATAAAAGCAGGTACAGGATCTCCATCAAAAAATGCGTTATCCGTTTGCGTTTCGACAATATGGAATAACCTTCCGTTGCTTTGGTATTCATATTTGTAAAAATAAACTTTTTTATCAGAGTCCACCCGCCATATTAAACGGTCCTCTGAATCATACATATAAATTTTGTCATTAACTTTATCTATAACCTTTATCGCCTTTAAAGTTCCGTCATCTCTATATTTGAATGTTACTTTTTTCTGGTCAGTTTCAAACTCTTTTATTTTATTTCCATAAAAACTAAATTTTCCAGCACCAAAAAAAGTGTAACTTGAAATTTTGTTATCTAAAGCTACGGTATATTTTGTGCCGTCGTTATAAATAGCTTCGGCATTGGTTGCAAAACCGCCCGCGCCGAAAGTATAGGTATAGTTTATTATAGTCCCATCGTCTTTTGTAACTTTTGAAACAAGGTTGTTTGAAATTTCAGCAACGGTTCCATCAGGAAATGTTATAGTATTATTTAAAAAATCGTATTTAAAAATAGCGCCGTTTGAAAGCATGACATCCGCAGATTTTAGATGCTTTATGTCCTGCCAAACTATGTTGTCTATTATGGTTCCTTCGGGTTTTTCTATTCTATAACATAGGCCATTTTTGAATTTCCTTATTGTTCCGTCCGTATCTTTTACCTCTATCAATTCAACATCTGTGTAAGTTTTGCCATCCTCTTGGGTTCTGTGGCTGTATTGGTAAGTCTTACCTTCAGGGGTAGTAAAACTAACTATTTCATTATATTTGTTGTATCGGTTTACCAAACCTGTTTCGTCTTCAATAATAACTAAATCATTTGCGTAGTTATACTTATAGGTATGTAAAATAATTTCTTCTTTTTTAATTACTACCTGTTTAAGGCGTTCGGAACTATCAGAATCATATTCATAAAAAGTCGTTATGCCGCTTGGTTCCTGCATTTCCACAAGAAGAGCGTTTTTGTATTTTCGCGTAATCATCGTTGCTTCTTCATAGGTCTGCATAATCGGGTTTCCGGATGTGTCTTTTGAGTATGACACTTGATACGCACTACCGTCGGGATATTCTATGCGGCTCATTTTTTCGTTTGTGAAATATATAACCATACCATCGGCTGAAATTATTTTTTCTATCTTTCCGTCTCTAAATACTCTTATTGAGCCGTCGGTTAAAAGGATTTCTGCGTCCTGTATCGCGCCTGTTTCAGAAAATGCGGTTGGCTTTATAATAGTACCGTCGGGTTTTACAATTGATGCTATAAATTCGTTTTCATAGTTATACACGACCCCTTCAAGTTCTATTTTTGCGATGTTTCCTTTTTCGTCATAGGTTCTTTTGAGGCCATATCTTGTTATGCCAAGCTTAAGTATGTTATCTAAATCGCTTATTTCGTAGCTAAAATCAGTTATAGCGCCATCTATTGAAATAACCTGTCTTGGTAAATTATTCTCAAAAAGAATACCGGAGCCATCAAGATTTTCTATAAACTGCATATCAAAATTCTGTGGGTTATAAGAAAACTTTTTTATCTTAAGAAAATCGCTAAGTTCTGTATTGGCGCTAAAATCAGGGGCGTATTGGGGCAGGTCACCCGGCACTGTTCTCTGACTAATAACTTCAAAGGTGCTTTCAGGGAAACTTTTATATCCAAAAAATTCCGGTTTATAGAACGTTACGGTATCCTTAAAAAAGTTATCTATTTTGAGATATTTTGAATCTACGCTTTCTTTGAAATGCAGGTTTTCGGCGTTATAAAACACTTTTGCATTGTCGCCTGTGAAAAAAAGTGTATCTGCCTTACATCCATATGAATTGGTGCTATAAACAAGATTCCATCCGCCGGTATAAAACTCAACAACACAATTTGCCACAGCGCTATATTGCTTTTCATAAAAATATAAACGCGTTGTTCCCGTGTTTTGATCTGCTGTTACATACATTACGTAATCCGTGTTGTTTTTTATAGTAAAACCAACGGGAATTTGCTGCTCCATATAGTTGTATGCGCCGCTGTATCCTCCGCTGTAAACACTTATATAGTCGCAATTTATTTTTGCAGTAATGTCTATGTATTCATTTATGCATCCTGTATATGCATTGTCGCAGTAATTGCTTAAGTGAACGTTATAACTGCCGTAGTTATTATCTTTGTCAAAATTTATCAGTGCAAAAATTTTCTGTTTTGTTTTATTTTCTCCGCGAAATTCCATAGATTTGGACTCGGTTATTTTTACCCCGCTATTTGACCGAACTATTGGAACCGTCTGGGATGAATAAACCGTGAAAATAGGATTCCAGGTGTAATTTGTAAATCTCATCACGCATACGGGCGTTTTACCTTTTTCATAAATATAAACTGAAATACCTGAATTTTCCCATTTTATAGATGCTATGTAAGTTTTTGCGGGATCTAACGCCAAATTCAGTGTTTTCGCGCTGTTATTATATTTACCCGTTGAATAGTTGTAGTCATAAAAATAAATTTGTTGGGTTTCTTTAGTAATTGAAACGGAAACATATTTATAATAAGGATAGCTATATGCATAGGCATAACTACACAGCGACTGGTAGACCGGTGTGTAGCCTTCGGGATATACATATACATCTTTTAAACAAAATTCCGTTTCAATAAACGGATTGTTTTGATATGGAATTTTTCCGTTTGTGTAAAAAGAGGCCGTACAATATATGGCATCCTTATTTTCATTTTGATAACTGTTTAAACCTTGAGGGTCGGTATAAAAATCATATTGCCGGATGTTGCCTTCTGAATCCCGGACAATAACTCCTCTCTCACCTGCGTCTGCATATTGATATTGCGTATTGGACAACAACTGATAACCCTTGCCGTTTGAAGGTATCACATAGATGAGTTGATTGTTATTATAAAAATATTCTATTTTGCTCCCGCTTAAATTTTCTACCTCAAGCATATTGCAGCTGTTGTACTTTTTGCTCGTTCCATTTGAATATGTTACAAGCTTCCCGGTAAGTTTATTGTTTGCGTCATATAAAAATGTTATGCGCGTGCCAGAATTAATATCGTATATCTCCTGGATATTGCCAGCCGCATTATAAGTAAGCTGCTTTTCTTCTTTTAAAAAAGTTGCGTTGAATTGACCGCCGTTTATGTAGCTGGAAAAACTTTTGGGATAGCTAAACGCTGTTTGGAAAACTAAATTAGGCTGCTTTTGTAGTATCAAATCCTGAAAATATACATATAAGCTATTATTTAAATACTTAAACGTAACTCTGTAAGGGTTATTACTTTTGAGACTAATATTTGAAAGATTATATGTTTGATTTGTATAGTTTTTTGTCTGGTAGTTATAGATATACTGATAAATATAAGGCGTGCTGCCGCTAAAACCAAAATTTAAATAATTGTATTTTACGCCATCGTTACTCTGCATATTAAAGGAGAAATTTTTTTCTGTTGTGTTCGCCAGTGTAAAATCAATATTTTCAATAAAAGAATTTCCGGATTGCGCTAAATAATTTGTGTATTCATTTTGGTAGTGCTTGTATTTTTCAATACAGCTTGTCTGTTCGCCAAGACTAATAGCGGCGTTATAACAATACGCATAGAACCTCGGATCCCATTGAGTGTTGTCAAATTCAAAAACAGGCGTACGGTCCCCTTCTTCTCCGGGCTCGCTAATATATAATCTGACTTTGTCTGACCATTCAAAAGACAAAATATAATTTTTGTATTTTTCAAGTATCACGCCGGTTTGCTCAATATTATCTATATAGGTATCGGTGAGGTAATCGTAGGAATATACCCCCACACTAACTACCCCGGCATCGTTTACAGTCATATATAGATTTGTTGAATCAATACCGCTATAGCCGCCAGTATAAGCATAGATATAGCAATTGCTATCGTCATTATTTAAATTTATCTCGGCCTGAAAAATTGGATTCCGGGTATGATCTATGTTCTCGGCAGAATCATAGTAAGAACAAGTTTGTTGCGGTGCAACATCAAGCAGCAACTTTTCTGAAACGTAGATAATGCCGCTTGCATTTTTGACATAATCAAAAAGGTAAGTTTTATTATTATTATATTCTGCTTTTTGTATATACCCTTTGTAGTCGCCGTCTGCATTGTACCAAAACTTGCCGTTTTCATCTTCCTTATACAAAAGGCTTCCATTTTTATCGTATTCCAGTTTTTTACCGGATGACAGAATAATCGCTTTTTCATACACACCAGAACTATCATATAAAAAAACAGCGTTAGTCTGAGTGTTTTCGTTTTTGTAAGAAAATAGCTTTAAGCTACCATCATAAACCCAGCTTTCACTGCCTTGCTTGATAAGCACAGTGCTATCTTGGTTTTTTGTATACGACAATTGATATTGAGCGGATAGATGGGGCGTAACATCAATAAGAATATTGCTGCTGTTTACATAGGTGTATTTTGCGTTTGTGCCGTCAGCAAGTGTCGTTTCGACAATCCTATCATTTTCTATTTTTATTATCTGTCCACCTGGAAAGCAGATATCGGTACTTGTGATTTTAGAGGTAGTGTCAAAAACGAGGTTTGTAAGTATAACTCCCGATACGGTCACGATACTTATTACTTTATTATTGTCGTCTAAAACATACTTATTACCGGATGAATCTAAAATATAATCTGCCTGTACAGAAATTGAGTCTGAACCGTTTGTCTTTTTATAATACAACCTGCTTGAATCAGAAAATTCTACATAGTCAATAATGCCGTCGTTGTATTCAACTTTTTTATTTTTTGTTTTGTCTATTAAAGTTTCAATCCGGTTGTTTGCATCATATACGATTTTACTTTCACCATCTTCTATTTCAGTTGCGATAATATTGGAATCCGAATCCTTTATATATGCATAATCAATACGCTTTCCGTCTGGTAATATAGCGTATTCAACTAAACTATCCGGTGTATAAAAATATTGCGTGCCGTCAGGGGTTATAATTTTACCTGTTTTACCGTCAACAATTTGGCAAAGAGAATAATCCGCAAAATTAAAATCGGCATTGATCAAATTGCCATCTTGGTCTATCACAATATCAGTGAGCGATATGCCGTCTTTTGTGATTATCGAATATATATTATTTCCTACATACTTAATAATGTCGCCGTTTTGCGTAGTAATAGTGAGAATGCCTTGTCCGTTGCTTTGGAGATCTTGAATTTCTGAAGCATTTTCTTCTTGGGTAGATACTGAATAACTTTCAAGATTTTCTTCCGAAACAGCTGCTTCCGGTCCTCCACGCCTTGCCTGTTCATATAAAAACTGTTTTTGATTAATTATATCTTCTTTTGATTGCGTATACTCTGCATCAAGTTTTGCATCAATTTTTGAATTAATATCGCGGTAATCTGGAGCGTTGTAATCTATGCCTGCAGAAAACACGAGTTGTTCGTATAAAAATGTAAAACACAAAGTCATTGCGATTATCTTTTTAAAATTTATCGCAACTTTATTCATAAGAGACTCCTGTTTTGTTTGTTTTAAAATCAAACTAATTTGATTTTTTATCAAAATACACATAGAATATGCCATATTTTTGCTGTTTTGTCAAGTTTTTTTTGATTTTTTACAAAAATATTAATTTTTGTCATATATTGCAAAACAACGGCCGATAATTTTGTTATACGACAAAAAATATTGACAAAAATTAAAACTTGATGTAAACTTAGAATGATTTTTGAATTTTGTAGTCAAAAATGGAGAAAAAATGAATATCGGGGATAAATTAAGGTATTTTAGAAAAGAAAAGAAGATGACCTTGCAGGAACTATCTGAAAAATCAGGAGTAGCTGTCGCAACTTTAAGCCGCATGGAAACTGGAAAAATGACAGGCACACTTGAATCACACGCGCAAATCGCAAAAGCACTGGACGTTAATTTAACTGAACTTTATAAAGATCTGGAAAGATCCCAGTCTCCTATTCATTTGCAGAAAAGCGAATTACCGGCTGATATTTTCACTTATGAAAAGGGCTCTTCTATACGTATGTTAGTTTCAAAAGTACTGGAAAAGAAAATGATGCCGCAGCTTGTCGCAATAGAGCCTTATGGCAAAACTCACAAGGAACAAACAAAGCCCGGATCTGAAAAATTTGTTTATGTTTTAAGCGGCAATGTAGAAATATTTGTTGGGGATGAAAAATATAGTTTAAAAAACGGCGACAGTTTATATTTTGACAGCTCTATAATACATTACATTGTTAATCCTGCGGCAAAAGAATCGGAATGTCTCGTTGTTATATCGCCGCCGGCACTTTAATTTTTAAAAAAGGAATGAATAAATGAAAAAGAAAATACTGGTAATAGACGATGAGCAAGGAATACGCGAGTCTCTTAAAATAATACTTGAAAATGACTATGAGATTTATGAACTACAAAATCCTGAAAACGCTTTAGAGAACATAAAAAAAATTAACCCTGATCTTGTAATCTTGGATATAAAAATGCCCAAAATGGACGGTATTGATGTACTAAAAAGAATTAAATTAAAAAATCCTTCTTTGCAAGTTATGATTCTAAGCGGATATAAAAGCGTGGATACTGCACAGGAAGCTATAAGATTAGGTGCTGTTGATTATTTAACTAAACCTTTCGATAATAAAGAAGTCTATGAATCGGTAAAGAAAGTTTTATCTTAATGTACCGTTTGCAAAATCAAACCTTTAACGTGTCCGCCTTCGCCACAGAAGAATTTCATGGAAGTTGTGCTTCGGCGAGACTGCGGTCCCTTTTTTTGAGATTAAAAGTGTTCCCAATTGGATATTTGGTTTAAAGTAGAGCTTGCTTCACTCACTTCGTTCGTTCGCAATGACAAAGCGAAATCCGAAATACGAAGCACGAAATCCTAAACAAATTCAAAATCCAAATGTTCTAATGTCCGAAACACGAGTTTAGGACATTAGAATTTCGAACATTTGAAATTGTTTAGAATTTCGGATTTGGATATTCGAATTTAACTTCTTCCGTCTTCAGTCCTCTGAACTCATATTAAAAATATAACAGTCAAATTTAGAGCAATAGAACCCAAGTATAGCCAAGCCAAACTAAGTCTCGCCGTAGGTAAGGCTCAAGAAGTTGCTCAGTTTTCTGCTTCTTATAGGGTGTCTAAGTTTTCTTAATGCCTTTGCTTCAATTTGTCTAACTCTCTCTCTTGTTACTTTAAAAATTGAACCAACTTCTTCCAATGTCCTTGGGTAACCGTCGCCAATGCCAAAACGTAACTGTAAAACTTTTCTTTCCCTTTCAGTCAAGGTATTTAAAACATCGTCCATTTGTTCTTTTAGCATTGAATAGGCAGTTGCATTGGAAGGCGAAGTAACAGACTTATCCTCAATAAAATCTCCGAAGTTGGTATCCCCTTCATCACCTATCGGCATCTGAAGCGAAATTGGTTCTTGCGCTATTTTTAATATTCCTTTTACTTTATCAACAGGCATTCTCATTTTAGCTGCTATTTCTTCCGGGGCAGGTTCCCTGCCGCGTTCCTGGACAACACTTCTCGAAGCCCTGATTAGTTTGTTTATAGTTTCAGTCATATGGACTGGTATGCGGATCGTCCTTGATTGGTCTGCTATTGAACGCGTTATCGCCTGCCTTATCCACCATGTTGCGTAAGTACTAAATTTATACCCCCTTAGATAGTCGAACTTTTCAACTGCTTTCATGAGACCAATGTTGCCTTCCTGGATTAAATCAAGAAACGATAAGCCTCTATTAACATATTTTTTAGCTATACTCACAACCAATCTTAAGTTTGCCGCCACAAGTTCTTTTTTCGCAGCGTTATACCTGTTTTCTTTTATTTTAAAAAATTTCATTATTTCTTTTATTTTTGAATAAGGGGTATGAAATTGACGCAATAAATTTTTGTATCTTAAATTAATTTCGTGAAGCTCTTTTTTTGCTTCGGGAGATTTTCGTTTTTTCAGTCTATCCACATCTTTTTTGGACTGCTCGAGTTCTTCAAATAATTTTTTAACATCATTACCTATTTCTTCTACTATAGAAGTAGAAATGGGCAAGGACATGAGCGCTTCTAGACTATCTTGTTCACGACGGCTTTTTTTGATCTTTCTTTTTGTAGAAAGCAACATTTTTCTAATGTTTCTTTTCTGCTTAATGTTAAGGTTTAAAAAATCATCCGGATTAAGTTGTTTTGATAAAATTTTATCTACAAGCTCTAGTACCCTTGTCTTGGCTACAGATATAATTAAAACTAATCTCTTGTAGTCATGCTCTGCCCTTTTAATTTTCTTTGCAATTTCTACTTCTTCTTCCTGTGTAAGAAGAGCAATTTGACCCATTTGCCTGAGATACATTTTGACAGGGTCATCTACATAAGGAATTCTTTCGGGAGCGGGCTTTTCGACTTCGGCCTCTGACTCCTCCCCCTTATCTTCATCATCTTCATCTTTGTCGGATTCATCTTCTTTTTCAGTATCAGCGGCTATGGGCTTTGAATCAAGTATCGGGATATTTTCTTCTTCAAGTTTTTTCAGTATAGTATCGATGTCTTCCGAAGAAATCATGTCTTCAGGCAAAAGATCATTAATTTGATCGTATGTAAGATGACCTTTGTTTTTTCCAATCGCTATTAATTTATCAAGAACGCTTTTTGGCTCTTTCTGATTAGCTTTTCCATCTGACACAGAAGTACCTGTTGTTTTTGAAACATGCGGTTTAGCAGAAGTTTTGCTTGAGAAAAGTTTTTTGTTTGCGGTTTTTTTGATTAATTTCTTTTTCGCACGCAACTTTTTTTGTTTTTTTACTTTTATTTTTTTATATTTTTTTGTTTTATCTTTTCGTTTTGACTTTCGTGTCATATTACCCCTTTACTGTTTTCATAAGTTTTGCATATTCATGCATTAATTTTTTTACTTCCAGCTCGTCTTTAATTTCCTGCGCCTGCCTTATCTGTTCCTGTATTTTTTTTAGCTCTGCCGAGGCTCTTCTTTTTTTGAGCCATAAAACACAATCGCCCAGTGCTTTTTTGACATCAACTATATACTCGGACTCCGCAAGCAAACCCGCAACAAGTGAAGAATTTTTATCATCATTTCCAAGATAACTTATAACACGACTTGCCTCTATTTTTTCTCCACGCTCAATAAGATTGTAAATAAGTCTCGCTATCTGTCTCAAATCGTCGTTTTCAAAATCCGATATATCAAGATGCTTTTTTACTTCATATGCAATTTCATTATTTGCAAGCATAAACATAACCACGATACGTTCAGCATGGTTCGCCTGTTTTGTATCATTTACAAGCGTGTCCGACTTTTGAAAGCCCGCCTCGTCTCTTTTTGTCTGGGTAAGCTTGCTTGCTTTGTTAAATTCTTGTTTTAAGGACTCCTCGTCAACCTGAAGAGAAAACGCGAGCTTGCGCAGATACTCATTCTGCAAAACAGCGTTTTTTACCTTTGCCAGAGTAGGTATCATTTCGCCTATTATTTTGATCTTTTCTTCTGATTTGTTTTTGTCATACTGGCTGCATAAAACTTTTAATTTATAATCAAACAAATCCTGCGATTGTTTTACGACTTCAACAAATTCCTTTATACCTTTTTTTCTAACCAATGAATCCGGATCAAACCCTTCTGGCATATCCGCAATTTTAACCCGAAAATCTTCTTCGACTAAAATATCAAGGTTTCTCAAAGAAGCTAATTTGCCAGCCGGGTCGCCGTCATAAATAATAATTGCCTGGCTTGTAATTTTTTTTAACATCCTTGCCTGCTGCGGCGTCAATGCGGTCCCGCACGATGCAACTATATTTTTAACACCACTTTGGTAGGCAGACAGAAAATCAAAATAACCTTCCACAATAATTACAAATTTTTCTTTAACAATATGCGGTTTTGCTTTGTGGAGTCCATAAAGAACACTGCTTTTTGAATAAACCGGGGTTTCAGGAGAATTAATATATTTTGGGAGCGAATCATCCAAAACCCTTGCACCAAAAGCTATAACTTTTCCTTTAAAATCAAAAATCGGTAAAATAAGCCTGTTGCGGAACATATCATATTCGGCGTCCGAACCGCCCCTGTTAGATGCCAAGCCTGCTTTGGAAATGACGGATACCGACATTCCTTTTCTTTTGCAATATGCTATAAATGCATCCTGCGACTTTAAAGAGCAGCCCAACCTGAATTCATTTATCGTCTCTTCTGAAATATTTCTGTTTAGAAGATATTGAATTACATTTTTACCATGAGCCGTAGATTTTAAAACTGTTGAATAATAATCAGCAGCTAATTCATTTATTTTGTAAAGTTCATTTATTACATTAATCTCGCCGCTTGACAGGTTTTTTACTTCCGGCAAATTAACGCCTGTTTTTTTTGCAAGCATTCTCACGGCGTCCAGAAAATCTATATGTTCATGCTTCATTAAAAAAGCAAACACATTTCCGCCTGCCCCGCAACCAAAACAATGAAAAATCTGCTTGTCGGCACTAACCACAAAAGAAGGCGTTTTTTCGCTGTGAAAAGGGCAGTTGGCCTTATAATTCCTGCCTGCTTTTTTAAGGCTTATATACTGAGAGATCACTTCTACAATGTCAGTTTTATTTTGTATTTCATCCAATATGTTTTGGGGAATCATTTCTCTCGCTACTTTATCCTTCTTATTCTTTCGAAGCCTGAACAATTTACAATATCAAACTTTTCTTTTTTCTCAAGAGAATCTAGCAAAAGATTCATTCCAAGGTTATCGCTTGAAATATGGCCAGCCAGTACAACATTGAGATACTCGGTCTTGACTCTTTCGATATGTTTCTGGCTAAGATGCATAACGACTATTGTGCTGATTCCTGCTTGTGATAACCTCGGGAAAATATTCTCAGAACCTTCCGTACCGCCTGTCATATCCACAAATATTTTGCCCGCTTTATCTTCCGGTTTGCCGACTATAATACTTGGGCCGACTTTTAATTTTGCGGCTGATTTATATTCAGGTATTGCAGTCAGTAAATCTGCCAGATTTTTTAATGTTTTTGGCTTTCTAGAATCAAGTGTGTTTTGTAAATACGTATCTACGCAATTATCTGCCACTGTATGTGCGTTCATAAAGGCCAAACCCAAAAGTTTGGCTGTAGCAACACTTCTTGTGGCATTTGCAGAATTTACATTGTTTTTTACATTTGTTATTCGCTCTTTCATAACTTTTTCGGCTATTTCTTTCGGAATACCGTATTTAGCCAATATCTCGGCCTGCATAAACATAACCTCATTTAAACCAAATAAGGCAGCGCCTACAGGATGATGCCCCAAAACCAAGTCTATTCTTTTTCCTTTTTGCGAAAGCCTATCGGCAACTAAAAGCTCTTCGCCTCCTATATCTATGCCTACCATAATACGCCGAATATCTTTGTTTAAATCACCGTTGTAAATTCTTGTATCAGCGTATGGATTGGTCAGACTCTCTTTATCAAAAACATCTTTCTCTTTGCGTGAAAGTTTGTTATATTTTTTTGCATTTTCTTTAAGTTTTCCTTTCGCCACATTTTCACCACGCGGGTCGTTCTTCATACCAAACTTTATTAACGAACTATAAATATCTTTTAATTTCATTTATGCTCCTTTCTGTTAAATATAATGCTTTGACTATTAATTGGTATCCGTAACTTCTTCGAGATATCCTTTGTAGCGCTCAATAAGGCTTTTATAAAAAGTCCCTTGAGAATCCGGATCATCTTCGAAAATAGACTTGTTGCCCATTATCTTAGGATAACTATCTTCTTCAAAATTTTTAACCAAATTTTGCGCTTTGTCTTTATTGGCGGTTTTTTCAAGCGTAAAAATTGTAGTGTTCGGAACGGTTTTTACTAAAAATTTCCCACTGATTGAAAGGTTGTAAATTGTATTTTTAAATGCAAAAGACGGGTAAATAGATAACGCAATAAGAACAGCTGATATTAAAAAAAGGCTTCTTATAGCGCCGATTAAAAAAGCTGCGAATTTTTCCAGTGAACCAATCTCGTCTTTTAATAAAATATGCTCGATAAAATTAATTAGGCTGTTGAATAATAAATAAAGTGTGCAAAAAATAGAAAAAAAACTGAAAAATTTTAAATGTGATGAAAGCTGAGGGAGATACCCCTTTGAATACTCGGCTAATTTCCCATACATCAGAAATGCAACACAGGATGAAATAACAAACTGCAACAGTTTGGCTATTTCGTACTTAAGCCCTTTTGTTACGCTACGATTAGCTATAAATAAAAAAATAACCAGGGACAACAATTCCACCCAGGTTATTTGAAGGATTATGTCTTTCAAATGCATATCGCCCAAATACCACCCATTCGGTTTGTTTTTTGGCAATATTATATGAATTGTTCCAAAAAAGGATTTAAAGTATAGCACACGAATCACGGTTTGTCAAGGTAGGCTGTCTATGGGATTTTGAGACCTGAGGACGGATGACAGATAGCGGAAGTCCGAAGTTTTTCCGTCTTCCGCTATCTGTTTTCTGTCATCAGTCTTCTGTTTTTTGACTTCCGAACTATAAACTAGCCTTATGCATTATTTTAATAAACCGCTTTTGATTCTCTGGGGTTATTTGAACAAACATAACTCCCATACGAAAAGCATGTTCTCCTTCTTTTTCTTTAACCCAGACAATTCGGCCGATGGCACTAACCTGGGTATTATATTTTTCAGCAGGATCGCATATATTGATTTCCATTACCTGATTTACAGCCGGCGGGTTTTCTAGACAAACAACATCCATACTAAATCCGCCTAAACTTATATCATATGTCGTTGAATATGTGTATTTTTCATAAGAATTAATCCTTTTAAATTCTACGGATAAATGTGTATTAATCCGCGGGTATCTTCGCTGCTCTACTTGATTAGCAATAGTATCGATAATCCGATGAACTAAATCGTGTTTGTTTTTTATGCCACTGCCTGATATTTCAAGCGCAATAGCAGCATCTATAAAAGCACATAAAACCTCATTTTTTGAAATCTTGTATCCGGTAGAAAAAAAACAGTCTCGACTTAATTTCTCGAGAAACTCACATTCTGGCTTCTCTAAAACTGTCATCACTTTTTTCTTTAAAGGAAGTTTAGAGTTATGATCTTTCATTTTTCCACCTAAAATGTTTGAAAATTATATCAAACCTTCCGCTTTACATGTTCTGATATTGTCCGCATATATAAATTAGCATTAAAATATTATTTAAATACAACACTCATCCTAACCGATACAATATTCATGTCTGTTTGTGCCCAAAGTAAATAATCTAACTTTTTTAACGGCTAATTAAACTATATACTATAAACATACTAATGTCAATATATCTAATCTATCTTTTTTATATTTAACATAAATGCACTGTTGGGAGTATAAAATAACCATAATGGACGTTTACTTGTCTCGCCGTAGCCAAAGGCGAAAGCACTTTGGCGAAGGCGGAAACGTCTCTTACCTTGTAGATAAGTATGCTATCGTCTAAACTTTTTAACAATTATAGGGGACACTTAAGTGTCCCCTATAGTGTGGATAACTCCAAAGGAAGTTTAGAGAAGCGCTTCGCCTATGGTATGTTTTTCTGAAATTTCAACTATTTTGCAGGAAATAATTTTACCCATTAGCCGGCTAGAATCAGGCAAGTTTCTCACCAAAACGTTTATATAGTTTTCGGAATAACCGCGAACCATGCCAGTTGCTTTGTCCGGAAACTTTTCGATAAGAACATTCAGGTTTTTATTTGGAAAATTTTTTCTGTATTCAAAAGAAGCTTTTTCCACAACTTCTGTTAATCTGGCTACTCTTCCCTTTTTTTCTTTTTCCGATACGGTATTGCCTAATTTAAAAGCTTCAGTGCCTTTTCTACGGCTATATGAAAATATATGCACTCTAAGTGGTTTTATTTTTTGAATTGCTTTTAAGGTATTTAAAAAATGCTTTTCTTGCTCGCCCGGAAAACCAACAATTACATCAGTTGTAATGCTTGCGCTTTTTACCTTCTTATGTATTTGTTTTGTTATATTTAAAAAACCCGCAAAAGTATAATGCCTGTTCATTAGATGAAGTATTTTGTCATCTCCGCTCTGTAATGGTATATGAAAATGACTGCAAATTTTTTTATTTTTGTTTATTAAATCTATAATGTTGCTGTTTATATAATAAGGTTCTATTGAGCTTATCCTTATACGAAAATTGCCTTTGATTCTATCGGTAATAAGCGTAAGCAAATTAGAAAAGCTTAAATCATCATGGTTCCAACTTCCAAGACATACACCTGTTAAAATAATTTCCTCAAAACCATTCTGGACAAGGCAAGAAATTTCTTCTAAAATATCGTCCGGCCTTCTGCAAGAAAGCTTATGCCGCACCAATGGTACCTTGCAATATGAACAAAAATTGCTGCACCCGTCCTGAATTTTTACAAAAGCTTTTTCGTGGCCGTAAAAATTGCTTATTCCTGAAATACGCAGCGGCTTGGCATCAAAAATCATATCGACTATTTTTTCTTTGTCACTGTTATTTACAATAACTACCTTGTCGGAAAGAAAATCTTTAAACTTTTCTTCCAAAAAGTCCCTGTCCTTTTCCACCAAACATCCTGTTAGGATAAATTTTCCGGTATTTTTGTTATCTTCAAGGATTTTTTTAAAAAAATGAACAGCTTCTATATCGGCTTTTTTTGTTACAGTGCAGGTATTTACTATGTAGATATCCGGGGGTAATCCAGTGGTGCCGGTGATATCTTCCATGCCATTTTTTAAAAGGGTTTCTCTTAAAAACTGGCCTTCATATTGATTAACTTTGCACCCGAAAGTTTTTATCTTAAATGTTTTCATTTCAATCGATGTCAAAAGAAAATTTTATTACAGAAAGTGCGAATAACACGGCCGCATCTACCCTTAAAACTGTTTTTCCAAAAGAGGCTAAAAAACAGCCGTTTTGCTGTGCAACAGCAATTTCTTTCTGTGAAAAATCGCCTTCCGGACCTATATAAATCGCGATCTCTTTTGGTCCATTTTCGTTGTGGGTTTTAATTTCGGTAATAATTTTTTTAAAATCGATTGTTCCTTCGCTTAAACATGCCATAATCTTGACAGCATCTTTGTTTAACAAATTAAAACTATCATTATACGGCACTATACCATCGAGTTGCGGTACAATAGACCTTCCGCATTGTTTTACCGCCGCAATAAGTATGGAATTCCATCGCTGTATTTTTTTGGTTTTTTCTGATGCGGCGAATTTGGGGATTGTTCTTTCCGTAATAATAGGGATTATTCTATCCACACCCAGCTCTGTTGCTTTCTCGACAATAAAATCCATACTGTATTTTTTAGGTATTGCCTGCATGAGTATAATTTTGATTTTATTCAGGCGTTCGCTTATGAGGTTAATTTTTTCGATCTTTAAAAAAACTTTTTGGCGGGACGTGTCTTTGACAGAACAGATATATTCCTTACCCTTTCCATCAAAAATAATAAGCTTATCACCCTTGCCAATACGCATCACATTGATTATGTGATGAGCTTCCTGGCCCGATATTGTTATTTCATCAGTAAAGCCTGCCATTTCATCCGCGGATATATAAAATCTTTTCATATTTAATTTTTTGACTTTAGGTTAGTCGCTGACATCTGCTTCTGAAAACACCTCTGCGCTAAATATATAAATTTCTGCACCGCTTTTCCAAGCATCTTTGTCAAGACCTGCTTTATTACAAGTATGTTCTAAGAATGTTTTTCGATCCCAACCGTATTCAGTCGCAACTTGAGGAAGAAGAAGCCCCGAATGAAAACCCTTTTTTATAACAATGCCATGCTTACCCGGCTCTATCAGGTTTGGATCGTTTATTTTTTCTAGAGGGGATAAAACGGATATTTCTATATCAAGCAAATTTATTTCATTTAGACGTACTTGAGAAAAACGCGGATCTCCCGTAGCAGCTTCTATTGCCATATCAGCAATTACCTCACATAAAGGTTCATCTGCTATGATGTGGCCTATGCAACCTCTCAGATTACCAAATTCTTTGAGCGTAACAAATGCACCACTTTTTCTTGTCAATGCAGGATCTGTTTCGTCCAAAGTTGTTCTTTCTCCGGTTGTAATATAGTTTTTTATTGATTGCTTTGCTATTTCTAAAAGCTTCTTTTTTTGCTCTTTTGTTAACATAAATTTTTCTCCTTGGTCATGGCTCTTTTTATTTTCAATTTTTTGACTTTCGTTTTCCGCTGCCTGTCTTCCGCCTGCCCAGTACCGGAGCGAAGTGACTGGTGCTGGGTCTTCCGTTCTCCGACTTCCGTCCTCTGCATATATTACCGCCGATAGATATCCGACCACTTTAGTTTTATCGCCGGTAACATCTCCGGAATCTGCACGTTTTAATATTTTTATATCGGTATAGCCCAATTTTTTTGCACATATAAGAACCGACAATAGCCCAGTGGAATTGCATGCTTCTGCATCGCCTATAACAATATCTTCGTATAGGGTTTTTGGATCAAGGCTTTGTACTAATTGCGCAACACGATCATCTAATACCTTTGCCTGGTCATGCGAATGATAATGTGACAAATCAACGCTTGCTACTAACAAAATTTTTTTGCTCTTATTTTCTTTTATCAAATCCGAAAGCGCGTTAGCCAGCATTTCTGCGTTTTGGTAAGAACAACTCCCAACCAAAACCGGAACTATTTTAAAATCAGTCAATACTTTCTGCAAAAATGGCAGCTCTACTTCTATAGAATGTTCTCGCTCAAAAACTTCGGGATAAAAAAATATTCTTTCATCTTTTGAAGTCAGCGCTTTTGCAAGATCCTCATCTATTGCAATGTCACCAAGTGGTGTTCTGAAAAACCCCTTTTCATACACTGCGACTCCGTCAATATTTGTAGAATGGCTAAGGCCTATTACAATAACTGCATCAATTTTTTTCCCTTCAATTGCCTTAAATGAATATGCAGCTACTTCACCCGAATAAATGTAACCTGCATGTGGGACTATCAAAGCAAAGATATCTTTTTTTTCATCTTCAATTTTGGCTTTTTCGAGAAATTTATCTATTAACGAAGAAAGTTTTTGTTTGTCAGCAGGATAAAATCCACCTGCAACATTAGGATATTTGATATCTGCAGCTTGTAATGCGGAAGTGCACATTAAAAATACGGTTAGCAGGAATATTGTTTTTTTCATAAACGGATCCATCCGACTATAAACTATAATCTATAAACTAACTTTAGAACAATAGAACATTAGAGCAATAGAACCCGAGCAAATTTAAGCAAATGCCACATCTATTGTTTTATTTTCTATTGTTCAATTGCTCTGCTTGCCGAAGGCAAGCTGGCCCGTCTTCGCCAGTAGTAGAATATCATAGATGTTTTGCTTCGCTGGGCTCATCAGTCTCCCACACAATCAGGCGAAGCTGTGGGCGAAAGTTAACCAATCAGGCGAAGTTATAAATAAAAACTGCATACCGAAGCCTGACACCACAGCGAAGACTGGTAGTCCTCCTTCGCCCTTTCTAATTAAAACCAGTTAGGGCTTCGGAGAGACATTCTGCTTCTTTGCCATTCCTGCGAAGCTCAAAGCTGAAAAGCTTTGAGCGAAGCAGAATGGTGGAGCGGAGGGGATTCGAACCCCTGGCCTCTTCCTTGCGAAGGAAGCGTTCTTCCAACTGAACTACCGCCCCACAAATTTATGAAGTAAATTTGTTCCCGAGTAAGCGATGAGTAAGAGCTTACGAGGGATCAAATTTTGTCCGCAATTTTCCAAACCGGGCTATGCGAATTTTGATCCCTGACCAACGTCAAAAACGCGATAAAAAAGAGCGTTTTAGTTGGTGAGGGAACCAATAAAAGGGACAGGTCTGGGATTGTTGCTGGGACATGTCTGGGTTTGCCGTGAGAACCGTCCCTATATTTTAAAAAACAACCAATTTTTGCTGCTTTTATCTTTTTTATTTTTTATTTGTATTAACGCATATCTATCTTTTAATTTTTTTCCGTCAAATACAACAACGATTTTATCTTTTTGTTTTTCTTCTAAAACATAGGTGCCATAATCCCAAAGCTCAACTTTACCTGCACCGTATTGTCCTTCTTCTATTATGCCTTCAAAAAATATATAGTCAATAGCATGTTCGTTGGTTTCTATCGCAAGTCGTTTAACACCTTTTGTAAGACTTGGCTCCTTAGGCAAAGCCCACGATAATAGTACTCCTTGATATTCAAGTCTTAAGTCATAATGTAAATGACTTGCGTGGTGTTTTTGTACAGAAAATTTTAATTTTTTATTTTGTTTTTTCATACGTCATCATAGCGGCCCTGACAGTATTGTAATGTATCTGAACAGTGTCTTCCAAGTTTACCGCATATCCGCCGCCAAGCACTACGGCTGCAGGTATTTTCATGTTTTTTAAATGTTCGAATATGAAACGATCTCTTTTAAATAAACCTTCTATCGTCAAATAAAACCCCCCTATTTGATCGTCTTTATAAGGATCTGCCCCGGCTATATAAACAACTAGATCGGGTGAAAACTCTTCTAATGTTTCCGGAATATTTTTCTCCAATGCTTCCATATACATGTTGTCTGTTGCCAGGTGTAAACCTACGTCTAAGTTGCTTTTAGGCTTAAAAAACGGATAGTTGTCCTGTTGATGTATAGAAAATGTGAAAACATTTTTGTCATTTTGAAAAATAAAAGCGTTTCCGTTTCCTTGATGCAGATCACAATCTATTATCATAATTTTTTTAGCTAATTTCTCTTTTTGTATTTTTCTTATGGCTACAGCTACATCATTTAAAACGCAAAAGCCTTCGCCATGATCGGGAAAAGCGTGATGGAACCCGCCGCCAAGATGAATTGACGCCCCAGACTGTAATGCTCTCTTCGAACACATTATTGTTCCCCCGCAGCATAGGCATGATGCTTCAAAAACATCTTTGCAAAACGGCAACTCGAGTTTGATTATTTCTTCGTGGCTCAGTTTGTTATTTTTTAATTTTAAGTAATATTCTTTTGTATGAACCAAAAGTATATCTTCTTCAGCGGCAGACACTGGCTCTAAAAAATCTGTCTTCTGAAACTTGTGGTTATTGATTATTTGATCTCTTATGAGGGTGTATTTGTTTGTAGGAAAAACGTGCAGACCTATATCGACAAGATATCGTTCTGAATAAATAATACTTTTCTTAAGCATTTATTTAAAATAAACTTTTAAAAACCACATAATCATCAAGGAGCTAATCTTTGCGAAGGGAAATAACATGATTTGGAAAATCGCCTTCCAGAACAACATGACCTTCCCTTGCAAGCCATCCTATGCTCATCAAAACAATTTCTTTAGGCTTATCTATCGCTGATGAGATCTCTTCAAGCTTGACGCTGCCTCTCTTATCAAGCAGGTGCCATATCTCTCCCGCCACTATTCCGATTTGCGTTATCATGTCTGCCTCCTATGGATTTTGTTCTTTTTTATTCCAACTACCGCATTGCGGGCATTTAGAAATGCTGTCTTTTTTATTATCGACATAACTATAGAAACACACTGAACATTGTACAACCTTTTTTTCATCAGAAGCAAGAGAAATATGTTTTTCTTTTTTAAAACTTTGCCATACCCAAAGACTTAATAATAAAATCATCGAGAATATCAGATATATCCCAACCGCAATGGACAATTCTACTTTAATCATTTTCGTTTATTAGTTTTTAGTTTCTAGGTTAACTGTCATGCCATAAGTTTTGCTTGTATCGTATTCGCCTGGCAAAAACTTTATTTTTTCAATATATTGTATGGCTAACATATCTATTTGCGGATAACCGCTTGATGTTTTAGGATTTATACTAAAGGCCGTGCCTTCTTTGGAAATAAAAAATTCTAATTTTACAGAAAACTTTTTTTGCTCCGTGTCAAGCAAGGCTGGCACGCTAGGCAGTGCCGGTTTATGGATTACTTTGAAACCGTCTATTAAGTAAAAATTTTTATCTTCGGTATCAGAGGAAATAGTGCTTCTAAAAATATCTGTCGGATATAGTTTATAGTTATATATATACTGCTTAAGAGAAAACATATCCTTATTGCTTATACTGAAAATGCCCTCTCTGTTCGGTTCTAACCGTTCTGGAGGCACCGGCAATATTACTTGCGCTTCTTGCATAGCAGGTTCTGTCACGTAAAAAGTTTTTACATATTTTGCGTTATTATCAATTAGAATCTCTAGCATTGTTTCTTCCATCACAGGCCCCAGAAACGTAACTTTTGAAAATTGACTTTTTTCCAAGTTTGGCGGTGCGAGAATAACAACTATCGCAGAAAACCAAAATAAATGCCAGCCAACGGAAAAAATAAAAAAATTTTGAAATAATTTGTCTCTGAACATGCTTTTATTTTCCAAACTATAAACTATAATCTATAAACTACTTAAGTTCCTGCAACGTTGCTATGTTAACCTGGGTAACGCCTTCCTGCCTGCAGAGGTCCCAAATTTCAACAACCTTTCCAACTGAAGCAAACTTATCAGCCTTTATAAGCAGCGATTTGTTTTCTAAAGCTGCTACCTTAAGGCTTTTTTTGAATTCCTCCATAGTCACAGGACTATTCTCCACGTATAATGTGTTTTCGCCTGTTATTGTCACTATTAAACTTTTTTGATGCAATACTTCGCTTGTCATTGCTTTTGGCAAATTTACCTTCACTCCGGGTTGAAATACAAAACTAGAGGTTAACATAAAAAATATGAGCAGAAGGAACACTACATCTATAAGCGGCGCTATATCAAGCTGTCCCTTTTCCAGACTTACATGTCTTTTAAATTTCATATTTTTTGCCCCTCGATTTTAAAATTGGCTATTTGTAAGAGCATCCAAAAGTTCTGTTGCGCTTTTCTCCATATCTACAACTAAATTATTTACTCTGCTAACCAAATAATTGTAAGCTACATATGTCGGTATGGCAACTGCTAAGCCTGCCACTGTCGTAAGAAGTGCTTCCCATATTCCTCCTGCTAAATCTCCCGGGTTAACAGGCTGCAACGAAAGTGATTTTTGTTCTATTACTTTAAACGCCCTAACCATACCAGTAACGGTTCCAAGTAATCCCAGAAGCGGGCTTATATGAGCAAGCGTTGCAAGTATGCTTATATTTTTCTCTAACTTAGGTACCTCCTGTTTTCCTGCATCTTCTATCGCTTCTCTTATCTCTGTTTTTGTCCTGTCATGTTTAAATATGCCGGCTTTTATTATATTTGCTATAGGCCCTGGGGTTTTTTCACAGGTATCAATGGCTTCCATTATCCTGTTGCGCTTTATCAGATCTTTTATTTGCATCATAAAGTCATCAATATCTATTTTTGATTTATATAAGCTATAAAGCCGCTCGAGTACTATTGCGAATGCCAATACCGAACAAAGCATTATTACAAGTACTATAGGACCACCCTTATCAACAAATTCCCACATAGAATCCCCCTTTTGGTTTATTTGTTATTTTAAAGATTTTAATTGTTCTTTAGCTATTTTTGCTTCTTCGTTATTTTCTTGTGCTATTTTTTTATATATTTTTTTTGCTTCTTCTATTTTTCCTTGAGTCTCAAATATTTTTGCACACCTAAACATTCCCTTGGTCGACCAATATTTTTCAGTAGGGTACAAATAAGATATTTTAAGATATGCCTCTATGGCTTCTTCTGTTTTTTGTATTTGCTCATAACAGTTCCCTATCTGAAATTGTATCTGTGCATTATTGGAACTATCATTTTCAACTATGGCTAGTTTAAAAAATTCTATTGCTTTTTCTATATCTGCGCTTTGAGTTTTTAAATAACCTAAGGCATTGTATATTTTACTTTTCGCTTCAATAGTATTGTATTTATCCAAAGATTCTTTCAGCAATTTTTCAGCTTCGTCGAAATTTTTATTTTCGGTATAAATTTCAATAATTTTAAGTACCGCATCTAAAGCTAGCTCAGAATCCGGATAATCTTTTGTTAATTTTAAAAGCTTATTGATGGCCTCGTTTGTATCTGCTTTGCTATACGCGATTACCCCCATCCAATATAACGCCCTTTGAGCGAGTGTGTTATTCGGAAAATCCATAAGCAGCGTATTATAATATTTTTCTGCATCGTCGTATTTTTTTTGTTCTTTGAAAAAATCTCCCAGCCAAATCAAGACGTAAGGCGAAAGCTCGGATTTTGGAAATTCCTGTAAAAAAAACATAAAATTTTCCTGAGCTTGCTTTAAATCACCGGATTTAAAATAACTCCAGCCGATTTGATATAAAGCCATTTCTTTAAGCTTTGGATCGGATTCGGTTAAAACCTTTTTCAAGAGCTCCGTGCTTTTTGCATAATTCCCAGCGTTATAATACGATATGGCCAACTGATAAAGCGCTTCCTTTGTAAGTTCGCTTGACGGATATTTGTCTAAAAAATTTTCGAAAGCGTTAATGGCTAAATTAAACTGGTTATTTCTGTAATGAGCTGTTGCAATTTTATATGTTGCCTGAAGCTTGTACTTGCTGCTTGGATAATTAATACCAATGTTTCTAAAAGCAATTATTGCGCTTTCATAATTATGCATCTTAAGCATTATTTCCCCCACTTGATATTGCGCATAATCTGCATATGAAACAGCGTCGGGAAATTTTTTTAAGACCAGGTCATAATATTCTAATGCGTTTTCTAATTTATCCTGTTCTAGATAGGTATCGGCTATTCTTATTATTGCACTTAATTTTATCGAAATATTTTGAGTACTGTCTTTCACTTTTTTAAACTCATTTATTGCTTCATCGTAATTTTTAAGATTTACCTTAACCCAGCCTAAATTATACAATGCCTCATCTGACATTTTTGCACTAGGAAATTTCTGTATGAAATCCTCAAAAGCTTTTTCGGCTTCTTTATATTTAGCAGTTCGGTATAAAATTTCTGCCCTCCAGAAATAAACTTGTTCCAAAATTTGTTTGTCGCTGGTCTCGTTTATAATTTTTCCATAAATATCAAGTGCTTTTTCGTAATCTTTTAATTCAAGGAAACACTGCGCCAGCGCAAAATAGGAAGATGCTTTTAACTCCAAATTTTCACTTTCGTTTATTATAGTTTCAAAAATTTGCTCTGCTTCATTATATTGTTTTAACTTGAAAAACGACCAGCCGATCTTAAACGAAACGAGTTCTTTCCATTTTTTATCCGTTGAAAGTTCTTGTGCCTTTTTAAAAGCATTCAGCGCCTCTTTTGGTTTTTCAACATCATAATAAACTTGACCTAGCATATAGAAAGCATTGGGTGTGTTTTCCGTAAGCGGAAACTTATTAATATAAAATTCCAGTTTTTCTAGAGTTTTTTCATACGCTTTTGCCTCATAAAGGCATTGCGCCTGCCTAAAAAGAGCGTTAGAAGTAAGCTCGCTTTTAGGATATTTTTTAAAAAAATGCTCAAAGCTATCGCTGGCAAGAACGTATTCACCTAAGTTTGAATAGCACCATGCCATAGAATAAGAAGCGTATACTGCGTAATTTGAATTAGGATAATCTGTAATAATTTGTTTATAAAAATCTAGGGCTAATTTATAGTCGCTATTTTTAAAGTAGCATTCAGCTGTCCAATATATTATTTCATCTTTTATGTCACTGGTTGCAGTGGAGTTATAAAGTATATGCAATTCATACAGCGCATTTGTAATGTTATTTTTATAAAAATAACATTTTGCCAATATCAAACGAGCTTCATCTTCAAACTTGGTATCAGGAAAATACTTAAGAAATTCTTTCATTTTATCAGTAGCCATATCGTATAATCCGTCTTCAAAAGCTTTTTTTGCAACTATGAAGTTTTCCTGGGGTTCTACTCGTGCATATAGAACAACCGTGGGAACGAATAGGATATAGAATAATATATAGGCAATGGTTCTTTTCATGTTTTTCATAATTTTTATTTGTTATTGAGGTATGTTAGGTATTCAAATTTTATCACTAAACAAAAACTCATTCAATGCAATTCTCTACGCATCATATTTTTTTATCAATGCATAGGATATTGAGTGGATACAAATAACCCATAATTCTGCTTTGATGGAACCTCACGGTTTACAGCCGTGGTACCTTAATTTATCCCGTCTCGTAAAATCTGGTGGAATTCTCTTTGATAATTTCATCATACTCGTCTGGGTATCCGCCTACACATTTCAGTGTGACATCTCTCCGAAGCAATACCGTAAACTGCATTAACCCCCGCCTAAAGACGGGATTCTCTGCAAAAGCGGATAAAAAATTGAGGACTAATTTATGACTTTTTTAAGAAATGAGGCCGTATAGGAATCGCTGTTTTTAACAAGTTTTTCAGGGGAACAGCTTGCAACTAAAAAACCGCCTTTGTCGCCGCCGTCTGGACCCAAGTCGATAATATAATCGGCGTTTTTGATAACGTCCAGATTATGCTCTATCACTATAACTGTGTTTCCCGCATCTACCAGACGATGTAAAACGGTTAATAATTTATGTATATCTGCAAAATGAAGGCCGGTTGTTGGTTCATCCAAAATATACAATGTCTTTCCTGTCGCTCTTTTTGAAAGTTCTGTTGCCAATTTTATTCGTTGAGCTTCACCGCCGCTTAATGTAGTGGCCGACTGTCCCAATTTTACATAACCCAAGCCCACATCATTTAAAGTCTGCAAAACTGCTCTCATTCTCGGCATATTCGAGAATAACTTAAGCGCATCAAAAACACTCAAATCTAAAACATCAGCGATAGAATATCCTTTATATTTTACCTCTAATGTCTGCCCATTATATCTTCTTCCCTTGCATACTTCACATGTTACATAAACATCAGGCAAAAAATGCATTTCTATTTTTTTTAAACCATCTCCGGAACAAGCCTCGCATCTGCCCCCTTTTACGTTAAAACTAAACCTTCCTATTTTGTAACCTCTCAGTTTTGATTCAGGCAGTCGGCTGAAAAAATCTCTTATTGGAGTAAATAAACCAGTATAAGTGGCCGGATTACTGCGCGGTGTTCTGCCAATTGGAGATTGATCTATCACAACGACCTTGTCTATAAATTGTGTGCCTAATATTTTTAAGTGCTCCCCTGGTTTTTCTTTTGCCCTATAAAATTTTTTGGCAAGAGCTCTGTATAGAATATCATATACCAAAGTACTTTTACCTGAACCCGAAACTCCTGTCACGCAATTAAAAAGACCAAGCGGAATTTCGATATCTATATTTTTTAGATTATGCTCTTGCGCACCTTTTACAATGAGTGAATAATCTTTACCCGGTTTCCTTCTGTTCACCGGAACAGGAATTTTAAGTTCGCCCCTTAAATATTGGCCTGTTAAAGAATTCACGCTTTTATTTATATCTTCGATTCCGCCCGAAGCAACAATATAACCGCCATTCTCTCCGGCTCCCGGACCTAAATCAACGATATAATCTGCTGTACGTATCGTTGTCTCGTCGTGTTCTACGACTATAAGTGTATTGCCTAAATCTCTCAATTTTCTAAGCGTGTTTAACAGTTTGGCATTGTCTTTTTGATGCAATCCTATGCTTGGTTCATCTAAAATGTAAATAACCCCGACAAGGCCTGAACCAATTTGGGTCGCTAATCTTATTCTTTGGGATTCGCCACCCGACAGCGTGGAACTCCTTCTGTCTAAAGTCAGATAATCAAGCCCAACATTAACCATAAATTCCAGGCGGGCCTTAATTTCCTTCAAAATTTGTTCTGATATTGTTTTTTCTTTGTCGGTTAACTTTAACGAATCAAAAAAATACTTAAGCTGCAATATGGACATTTTGTTTATGTCATTTATATTCACATTTTCAATTTTTACAGCAAGACTTTCCTTGCGAAGTCTAGCACCTTTACATTCTGGACATTCAGACACACTCATATATTTGTTTATTTCTTCTTTTATGTATTCACTGTCTGTTTCATGAAATCTTCTCTCTAGATTGGGAATGACACCTTCAAAACCATAGTTTGTCGGGTCGCCATATAATATTATTTTCCTGATATCTTTTGGCAAATCTTTAAACGGACTATTCACGTCGATTTTATAATTTCTTAATAATGAACGCAACAATCTGCGGTAATATATTATTAACCCTTTTCCTCCGATTTTCCAGGGCGAGATAGCGGTAATTAATGGTTTGGATGGATCTGGCACAATTAAATCAGGATCGATTTCCATTTTGTTTCCAAGCCCATGGCATACCGGACATGCACCGTATGGGCTGTTAAAAGAAAATATCCTGGGTTCCGGTTTTTCTAAACTGATGCCGCATGTAACACACCCATAATGTTCACTAAAAAGTTTTTCGTTCTTAATGCTCGCTGTATCTTCTGACAGCTCCCCTACAATAACAACACCGTTTGATATTTTAAGAGCAAGCTCTATCGAATCGACAATACGTTTTTTATTTTTTTCTTCAACCGTAATTCTATCAACAACCGCCTCAATACTATGCTTTATTTTTTTGTTCAAAGGCAAGGTTTCCTCTAAGCCATAAATTTTTCCATCAATGCGGGCACGTATAAAACCTTCTTTTTGCATCTGACTAAAAATTTGTTTATGCTCTCCTTTTTTGCCTCTTACATATACAGCAAGTATTGCAATTTTTTTATTTATTTTTGCATCAAAAATCTGGTCAACTATCTGCTCGGCACTCTGCTGTTCAATTTTTTTGCCGCATTTCGGGCAATGCGGAATACCAATCCGCGCAAACAAAAGTCTTAAATAATCGTATATTTCCGTCTGAGTTCCTACGGTTGAACGCGGATTACTTGAAGCATTTCTCTGTTCGATACTTATAGCAGGTGAAAGCCCTTCTATATAGTCAACATCTGGTTTTTGAAGTTGCTCTAAAAATTGGCGGGCATAACTTGAAAGACTTTCGACATAACGTCTTTGGCCTTCAGCATATATTGTATCAAAAGCAAGCGAAGACTTGCCAGACCCGGATAGTCCGGTTATTACAATAAGTTTATTTCGCGGAAGTTTTAAATCAATGTTTTTTAAATTATGCTCTTTCGCGCCCTTAATAAATATAAAATCTTTTTCCATTCTTACCTTTTTTGGGGACAGTTTTATTTGCTATGAATACTCAAATTATATATTTTTTCTAGATAATTGACAACTTGTTTGAAGTTTGGAGTTAGATGTGGGAAGACAGGGGGTTGAAAAATAAAATATGGAGTGGATGCAGTACTATGAAAATTACAATTAACAAGCTACAATACACAAACAATTAACAATGTACAAATGACAAACACCGTTTGTTGATTGTATTTTGTAATTTGTTTGTTCATTGTTTTTTGTAAATTGTAATTTAATAAATCGTAGCTTACAAGCTAAAATATACTAAACAGCTGTCTTCCGTCTTCAGGACTTAATAAAGAAGTATAAAATAAAAACCCAGCGACTACCTACTCTCCCACCCTGTTGCCAAGGCAGTACCATCGGCCTTGAAGAACTTAACTTCCGTATTCGGAATGGGAACGGGTGTATCCTCTTCAGTATGATCGCTGGGAAATTTAGCTCCACGTTTTTATAAACGTGGTATCTCACCATAGCCAAAGGTGAAAACTCTTTGGCGTAGGTGGATAAAAAATTTATAAATAGGGCAGAGGTATATTACAACCTCTGCCCTATTAGCTATTAACAATATTTTCTACTATTTAAAGAAAAAGGGTCAAGCCTCTCGAGTGATTAGTACTTCTCAGCTAAATGTGTTGCCACACTTACACTTGAAGCCTATCAACCTTGTAGTCTTCAAGGTCTCTTAGTTTAAGATTCATAAGAACCTTAAACGGGATATTTAATCTTGAGGTTGGCTTAGCGCTTAGATGCCTTCAGCGCTTATCCTTTCCGTACGTAGCTACCCAGCACTTGCAGCTGGCGCCACAACTGGCACACCCTAGATACGTATGTCCCGGTCCTCTCGTACTAGGGACATCTCCTCTCAAATATCCTACGCTCACGACAGATAGAGACCGAACTGTCTTGCGACGTTCTGAACCCAGCTCACGTACCACTTTAATCGGCGAACAGACGAACCCTTGGGACCTTCTCCAGCCCCAGGATGTGATGAGCCGACATCGAGGTGCCAAACCGCGTCGTCGATGTGAACTCTTGGACGCGATAAGCCTGTTATCCCCGGAGTACCTTTTATCCGTTGAGCGACGGCGCTTCCATGCGCTACCGCCGGATCACTAAGTCCTGCTTTCGCAACTGCTTGACTTGTAGGTCTCGCAGTTAAGCTCCCTTATACCTTTACGCTCTATGCACGATTGCCAACCGTGCTGAGGGAACCTTTGAACTCCTCCGTTACTCTTTAGGAGGAAACCGCCCCAGTCAAACTGCCCACCTGGCACGGTCCCCTGATTTTACAGGGTTAGTATCTTAATAAAATAAGGGTGGTATTTCACCGTTGGCTCCGCCCACCCTAACGAGCAGGTTTCAAAGCCTCCCACCTATCCTACACATATCGGACCAAAATACAATACCAGGATACAGTAAAGGTTCCGGGGTCTTTTCGTCTAGTCGTGAGAAACCGGCATCTTCACCGGTGCTACAATTTCACCGAATCCCTCGTTGAGACAGCGCTCATATTGTTACACCATTCGTGCGGGTCGGAACTTACCCGACAAGGAATTTCGCTACCTTAGGACCGTTATAGTTACGGCCGCCGTTTACTGGGGCTTCAGATCGCTCCTTCTTCTTGCGAATAAGAGCTCACTTTGACCTTCCAGCACCGGGCAGGTGTCAGTCCCTATACATCCTCTTACGAGTTAGCAGAGACATGTGTTTTTGCTAAACAGTCACATGAGCCTCTTTGTTGTAACCCTGCTAGGCTCCAGGTGAAAACCCTTCACCATGCAAGGCACCCCTTCTCCCGAAGTTACGGGGTAATTTTGCCTAGTTCCTTAACGAGAGTTATTTCGAGCGTCTTAGCATTTTCTGCTTGCCTACCTGTGTCGGTTTGCGGTACGGTCACCCATTTCACTATCACAGAACCTATTTCTCGGCAGTGTGGCTTCAACCAGTTTGTCCGCTCCGTGGATTGGACTCCCCATCACCCCTTATCCCGATTGCTCGGGACTACAGGTTTAGACCCAGATGTCCAACACTGGGATGGTTTAGCCTACTGCGTCAGCCTGTGCATCAACGCAAAACAGGTGGTGTCCGAATATTAACGGACTGTCCATTATCTTTACCTCGCGGCTACGACTTAGGACCGACTAACCCTGGGTGGATTAACCTTCCCCAGGAAACCTTAGGCTTTCGACGTTTCGGTTTCTTGCCGAAATTTTCGCTACTTATCCCGGCATAATCACTCCTGCCAGCTCCAGCACTCCTTACGGTATACCTTCAATGCCTGCAGGACGCTCCCCTACCCCTTGTATCTTGCGATACAAAGCCATGGTTTCGGTAATGAGCTTTAGCCCCGATCATCTTCGGCGCAAAATCGCACCCCGAAGGGTAATCGACCGGTGAGCTGTTACGCACTCTTTAAATGATGGCTGCCTCTGAGCCAACATCCCGGTTGTCTACGCGACTTCACATCCTTTACCACTTAGCTCATATTTGGGGACCTTAACCGATGGTATGGGCTGTTTCCCTTTCGACCACGAAGCTTAGCCCCCGTAGTCTGACTCCTGTAATAACGCAAGTGGTATTCGGAGTTTAATTGGGTTCAGTAAGCTTGTAGGCTCCCTAGCCCATTTAGTACTCTACCCCCACTTGCTACATTTACAAGGCTAGCCCTAAAGCTATTTCGAGGAGAACCAGCTATAGCTGAGTTTGATTAGCCTTTCACTCCGACCCACAGCTCATCCCATAACTTTTCATCGTTAACGGGTTCGAGCCTCCACTTCGTTTTACCGAAGCTTCGCTCTGGCCATGGGTAGATCACTCAGCATTCGGGTCTGCTAAACAATACTTGGGGCCCGTTTAAGACCCATCTGTCCGAAGACAGATTCGCTTTCGCTACGGCTACAGTCCGTATGGACCTTAACCTCGCATCATTTAGTAACTCGCCGGGTCATTATGCAAAAGGCACGCGGTCACTCATTCCTCCGCCGAAGCGGAGACATAGAGCTCCCACTGCTTGTAAGCTAATGGTTTCAGGTCCTATTTCACTCCCCTTACAGGGGTACTTTTCAACTTTCATTCACATTACTTGTGCACTATCGGTCATAGGTTAGTATTTAGCCTTACC